>Ga0194060_10000029_pt1 | contig 95147 bp, 76 predicted proteins | sample SepL225m_MetaG_FD_163427 | JGI IMG/M metagenome (GOLD analysis project Ga0194060, IMG submission 163427) | Anoxic zone freshwater microbial communities from boreal shield lake in IISD Experimental Lakes Area, Ontario, Canada - Sep2016-L222-5m | ecosystem: Environmental > Aquatic > Freshwater >... | reverse complement strand
AGTCGCCGCGCACCACCAGCCAGGGCCGAGCCGAACCGGCCCAGCAAGGTGCCCAGCGGTCGTCGCCGGGGGCCACGCTCGAGCGCTCCGGCCAACGCTCGGCGCCCGAAGCCACGCCGCGCGCGCCGATGGGTGGTTCGGCTCCCGGCTACACCCAGCCGACACCGCGACAGGCGTTCCCTGAGGCCACGCCTCGCGCGCCGATGGGCGGATCGACTCCCGGATACACCCAGCCGACACCGCGGCGGGCGTTCCCCGAGGCCACGCCTCGCGCGCCGATGGGCGGCTCGACTCCCGGATACACCCAGCCGACACCGCGACGGGCGTTCCCCGAGACCACGCCTCGCGCGCCGATGGTGAGCGGCGAGGGCAGCGCGTCCCGCCGATCGTCTTCGTCCTGGGCGCCGTCGGCCCAACGGCCATCCGCCCAGCCAACGCCCCGGTTCGAGTCCCGCACCGGCCCGAGCATGCGTTCGTGGTCGACGCCGGCTCCGTCGGCCGAGCCGCGCAGCACGTCCCGACCGTCCATGCGATCGACGCCGCAGGTCGCCTCGCCTCGCGCGAGCAGCGACGCCGCGCCGTCGCGCCGAAGTTCGACCGATAGCGGTACGCCGTCTTCGCGATACAATTCCGGATCAAGCTCGCAGCGGTCGTCGGATCGGGGCACCTCGTCTCCACGCCACGGCCGCGGCGGTGCTCCGGAGTAAATGGCCCGAATCACACCAGCCAGGGCGTCGGCGCGCCCGTCGCTCGCACGTCAAGCCAGCATCGCCGCGCTCTTCGTGATCGCGGCGGTGCTCGGGATTGCCACCGGTCTGCTGGTGGCCTATTCCGGCGACCTGCCGCAGGTTTCGGCCCTCGACGGCTACAACCCTGGCACCATCACGCGGGTGTTCGCCTCGGACAACAGGCTGATTGGCGAGTTCGCCACCCAGCGGCGCGTCATGGTGAAGTATGACGAGATTCCCCCCATCCTCCGTCAGGCCATTCTGTCGGCCGAAGACGCGGACTTCGACAAGCACTTCGGCGTCAACTTCACACGCACCTTCGTCACGGTCTTCCAGAACATCGTGATGCGGCGCGCCTACGGGGCCAGCACCCTCACGCAGCAGCTGGCGCGCAAGCTGTTCCTCAAGCCGGAAAAATCCATCGAGCGCAAAGTCAAGGAAGCGCTGCTCGCCATTCAGATCGAGAAGCGGTACACGAAGCACGAAATCTTTACGATGTACTGCAACCAGATGAATCTGGGCCACGGCGCGTACGGCGTCGAGGCGGCCTCCCGTCTGTACTTCGGCAAGCCCATCAAGGATCTCAAGCTCGAAGAGGCGGCGCTGATTGCCGGCGTCCTGCAGTTGCCCGAGCGCGAGAGCCCGTACGTCAACGAGAAGTGGGCGATGCGCCGGCGCAACTACACCCTCCAGCGGATGGCCGACGAGCGCTATCTCACGCAGGCCGACGCCGATGCCGCCAAGGCCCGGCCGATCGTGGTCGTCCCGATGGCCACCACCGGCACGGCCACCGCTCCGTATTTCGTGGAAGAAGTCCGCAAACATCTGGAGCACCAGTACGGCGCTCGCGAATTGTACGAAGCGGGCATGTCGGTCTACACCACGCTCGACGTCGACCTGCAGCAGGCCGCCGCCCGCGCGCTTGACCGCGGCCTCCGGCAGATCGACAAGCGCCGCGGGTTCCGCAAGCCCACGCGCAACCTCACGACCGAACGGCAGGCGCTCGAGACGTTCCGCGACCGGCGATGGGACAGGCCGATTCGATCCGGCGATATCGTACCGGCGGTGGTTGTCGGCGCCAGCGTGGCGCGCGATCGGGTCCCCGGCACACGCAAGCGCGTCGACCCGGAGTCGGGTGCCGCCAGCGGCATGATGCGCGTCCGGGTCGGGCGGTACCACGCGGACCTGACGCGCACGTCGATTCAATGGACCGGCCGCACGCGCGCCGCCGATCTGCTGCACCCCGGCGATCTGATCGAGGTCGAAGTCCTCACCCTCGACGACGAGCGTGACACGCTGACGGTGAAGCTCGAACAGTTTCCGCTGGTCGAAGGCGCGGTGCTGGCGATCGACAACCGCACGGGACAAATCAGGGCCATGGTGGGCGGGTCCGACTTCGCCAGGAGCAAGTTCAACCGGGCCGTGCAGGCCCCGCGCCAGATTGGCTCGACGTTCAAGCCGATCGTCTTCACCGCGGCCATCGACCGCGGCTTCACGCCGTCGAGCCTGCTGCTCGACGCGCCGGTCTCGTACATCGCGGGCCCCAATCAACCGCTGTACGCGCCGCGCAATTACGACCGGAAGTACGAGGGCTCGGTGACGCTGCGTCGTACGCTCGAAGATTCCCGCAACGTGCCGACGGTCCGGATGATGGAGCAACTGACGCCCGAGCAGGTGATCGGCTATGCGAAGCGGCTGGGCTTCCAGTCGCCCATCCGGCCGTATCTGTCGTCGGCCCTGGGCGCGTCGGAAGCCACGCTGCTCGAGGTGACGAGCGCCTACTCGGCGTTTCCGAACCAGGGTGTCCGGATGCAGCCGTTTCAGATTCTGAAGATCGTGGAGCGGGACGGGACGCTGCTCGAAGAGCATCGCCCTCAGCCGACCGAAGGCATCCGCGCCGACACGGCCTTTGTGATGGTGAGTCTGCTGCGCGGGGTGATTGAGCGCGGCACCGGCGCGAAAGCGTCGGAACTCAACTGGCCGCTTGCCGGCAAGACCGGCACGGTCGACGACTACACCGACGCGTGGTTTGTCGGCTTCGACCCGAACATGACGATTGGCGTCTGGGTCGGACTCGACGAGAAGAAACCGATCGGCGCCAACGAAACCGGCGCGGTTGCGGCGCTGCCGATCTGGATGGATCTGTTCAAGGCCTACATCGACTTACGCGGCGACCGGAACGCCCCGCCCCGCTTCGAACCGCCAGGCAACATCGTCTTCATGTCGGTCGATCACACCACCGGGCTGCCGGTGGCACCCGAGACCGCGGGCGCCGTCACCGAAGCGTACATTGCGGGAACCCAGCCCGGGATCGGGTTTCCGAAACAGTGACCGCCGGGTCCGGCCGTCTCCGCCACGTCCACGCCGGTACACCGAAACAGGCTGAATAGGCGCACACCGACTGGGCGCGAGCGATCGCGCGCTACTCGTCGCCGGCGACAGCCTGACCGAGGGTGCCGGCCGCCTTGGCCTTGAGGTACGACTTGATGAACGCGTCGATGTCGCCGTCGAGCACGCGGCTGACGTCGCCCACCTGCTCCTTGGTGCGGTGGTCCTTGATCATCTGGTACGGGTGCAGCACGTAGCTGCGGATCTGGCTGCCAAAGGCGATATCCTTCTTCTCGCCGCCCAGTTTCTCCAGCTTCGACTGCTGTTCTTTGATCTTCATGTCGAACAGGCGCGACTTCAGCACCTTCATGGCGGCATCGCGATTGCGGATCTGCGACCGCTCGTTCTGACACGAGACGACCACGTTGGTCGGCAGGTGGGTGAGCCGGACCGCCGAATAGGTGGTGTTGACACCCTGGCCGCCCGGCCCGCTCGCGCAGAACGTGTCGACGCGAAGATCCTTTTCGTCGATGACGATCTCGACGTCGTTCTCGAGCTCGGGCCACACGTACACCGACGCGAACGAGGTGTGCCGCCTGGCGGCCTGATCGAAGGGCGAGATCCGCACGAGCCGGTGGACACCGGCTTCCGACAGCATCAGGCCGTAGGCAAACTCCCCCGTGATCATCAGCGTCGCGCTCTTGAGCCCGGCTTCGTCGCCAGGCTGATAGTCGACGATCTCGCGTTTGAAGCCCCGCCGTTCGACCCACCGGAGGTACATGCGCAGCAGCATGTCGGCCCAGTCCTGCGACTCGGTGCCGCCGGCTCCCGGGTGAATCGTCACGATGGCATTGGATCGGTCGTGTTCGCCGCCCAGGATTCGTCGCGTTTCCGTGGCCTCGAGGTCTTGGTCGAGCCTGTCGAGACCGGCCGCAAGGTCGGCGGTCACGTCCTCGCCCGACTGGGCCCACTCGACCAGCACGCCGAGATCATCCTGTTGTTTGGCGAACGAATCGATCAGGTCGACTTCTTCCTGGACGCGCTTTCGGCGCTGCAGGGTGCGCTGCGCCTCCGCCTGATCGCCCCAGAACTCCGGCTGGGCTATCCGCGCCTCGAGGGTGGCGACTTCGTCGCGCGGTCGTGCTGCCTCAAAGATAACTCCGGAGCTCGATTGCCCGCTTTACCATGTCCTGATACCGACGAATCAAATCATCGAGCTCGAGTGCCACAGTCGTGCCTCCTGAATTCCGAACTTACCTGCGTCGCCCATGACGCCGTTGACCAGCGCCCGGGGCGGCCGCCCGGGGCGGATTCCGGTTCCTGCCCCTCGCCACCGCGACAGCGGGCAGGCCTCGCCTCGCAACACCATCGAGAGGCGATCTGGACGTCTTCTATTCTACCGCGAAGCCGCGGCACCGCGGGCGCGCCACGCCGCGATGAGCGTGAGGATGGTGAGCAGGGCGCACGCCGCCGCGAACACGTCCCCGGTCTGGCCGTAGAAGGTCCGTCCTGTCAAGAACCGCACATCCCCCATCACCACGGTCCGTTCGAAGATCGCCGACGCGGTCACCACTCTCCCGTACGGATCGACGATGCCGCTGATCCCGGTGTTGGCGGCCCGAATCAGATACCGGCCCTGCTCCACGGCGCGAAGGGCGGCCTGTTCGAAATGCTGATAGGGCGCCGACGAGGCGCCGTACCAGGCGTCGTTGGTAATCGTGGTCAGCAACTGGGATCCGCCTGCGACGAAATCCGCGACCAGATCGGGATACACCACTTCGTAACAGATCGCGGTCGACAGGGCATGCTCCCCGATCGACATGACGACGGGCCGATCGCCCGGAGAGAAATCCGAGACCGCCTCGACCAGCGGCGCCGCAAAGAACAGCAAGCGCTTGAGGGGCACGTACTCGCCGAACGGCACCAGGTGCATCTTCTTGTAGACGCCGGCGACGTCACCTGCGGGCGTCACCAGAAACGCCGAATTGAAGGAGCGCGGAGGGGCTCCCGCTTCGAACTGGTCGCTGCCAAACAGCAGGTGAATCCGTCTGCGCTGCACCAGATCGACGATCCCGGCGCGCCCGACCGCGTCGTGTTCGAACAGGAACGGCGTGGCCGACTCGGGCCACACCACCAGCGCGGCGCCCTGATCGGCGGCCTGGCGCGTCAAGGCGAGGTAGTTCTCGAAAATCTGCCGGGCGAGCCCCTGGCTCCATTTTTCGTCCTGCCTGACGTTGCCCTGGACCAGGGCGACCCGGACGGACGCTCCCGCACGGAGCAGACTCCCCTCCTGCACCCTGAGCGTCCCCCAGCCGGCCAGGGCCGCGATCAGCGCCAGTGCGCATACCGGCGCAACGACCCGCTCGCGACCGCGCCCAGCCACGGCCAGCGCAGCGGCTGCCGAGGCGAGCACGACCAACGCCGACAAGCCGTAGACGCCAACCAGGCTGGCGGTCTGCGCGATGGGTGTGAGCCTCGCCTGGCTCGATCCGAGCAGGACCCACGGAAAGCCGCCGAGCACGTAGCGCCGCAGCCACTCGGTGGCCACCCACGCTGCCGGCCCGAGCAGGAGCCCGCGCGCGCCGAACACGCGGATCATGGTGGCGAGGCAGACGGCGAACAAGGCCGGGAACAGGGCGAGATACCCGACTAACAGGCTTCCGGCCGCCACCGCCAGTGCCCAGTGAAGCCCGCCGAAAGTCTGGAGCACGGCGGGCGTCCAGTACACGGTGCCGCCGAAATAGCCGGCGCCGGTCAGCAATCCGAAGAGGAATGGGCGACGCGAACCCGTGCCGTGGTCCCGGGCCAGCGCGACCAGAAGCGGCGCGACGGCAATCCACGCCACGGCGGGATGGCCGTACCGCGGAAAGCTCAATGCGAGCAGGACGCCGGACAGGAGCGCTAGCGGGTAACCCAGGGCTTGTACTGTCCTTCGGTCTCTATCTTGCGGGCCACCTCGTCGGCTTCGCGCCGGGTCTTGAACGAACCGACCTTGACACGGAAGACTCCGGTGCGGTCGCCCGCCTCCGGCGCGACCACGCGGGCGTCGTAGCCCTTGGCCTTGAGCCGCTTGACCACCACGTCGGCATCGCCCCGTTTCTTGACGGCGGCGACCTGGACGGTGAAGGCCGCGCCCGGCGTCGCGACTTCGGGTTCGCTGGCCTGCGCCGAATCGGCCGGCGCCTCCGCCGCAGGTTGAGGCATGTCGGCCGGGGTTGAACCGGCGGCGGGCGGGTCGGCGGCCGGCTTTGCCTTGAGGGGTTCGGCCGGCGTTTCGGGCTGCGACAGCCGTTTGGGATACGAGAAGTCGTCGGTCGCCGTCGCGCCCGGTTTGAGCGGGCCCGGGTCGGAGACCGGCGGCGAGTCTGGCACCACCTGCGGGGCGGTGAGCAGGGCGCCGTCAGCGCCCCCATTTCGCTGGTTCAGGACGCCGCGTCCGACCAGCACGCCGAACAGAAACACCACACCGCAGACGACGATCGCCGCCATCAAGGTGAACACCAGCTGTTTCTCGTCGAGGTGCACGCCGCGTGTGGTGTCGTCGGCCATCGTGTGTACGGTCGGTGGTCTCAGGACTTGTTCAGAATCCCGCGCAGCAAGTCGATCGGCAGCGGGAAGATGATGGTCGAGTTTTTCTCGGCGGCAATCTCGGTCAGCGTTTGCAGGTAGCGGAGCGTCATGGCCTCGGGGCCGCTCGCGATGACATGCGCGGCCTGCGCCAGTTTTTCCGACGCCTCGAGTTCGCCCGCCGCATGGATGATTTTAGCACGCTTCTCGCGCTCGGCCTCGGCCTGCCGCGCCATGGCGCGCTGCATGTTCTCGGGCAGATCGACATGCTTCACCTCGACCGACGACACCTTGATGCCCCAGGGGTCGGTGTGCTGATCGAGAATCTTCTGCAGCGTCGCGTTGAGCCGCTCACGATCCGACAGCAGCCCGTCGAGATCGACCTGCCCGAGGACGCTGCGCAGCGTGGTCTGCGCGAGCTGTGAGGTGGCGTAGTGGTAGTTCTCCACCTGCACGATGGCCCGCGACGGATCGACGACGCGGAAGTAGACGACCGCGTTCACCTTGACCGACACGTTGTCGCGGGTAATCACGTCCTGGGGTGGCACGTCCATCACGACGGTGCGCAGGCCGACACGCACGATACGGTCGATCGGCGCAAAGACCAGAATCACGCCGGGCCCTTTGGGCGCGGGCAGCAGCTTGCCCAGCCGGAAGATCACGCCCCGCTCGTATTCAGTCAGCACCTTGATGGAGCTGACCAGGTACAACACGACCAGAAACGCGCAGAGCAACACCGGATTGATCATGGGAACTCCTTTGACTCGCGATCGAGCCTCACCGACACGGTGAGGCCGTCGACCGCCGTGACAGACACAGCATCTCCGGCGGCCACCGTTGCGTCGGAGCGCGCCGACCAGGTTTCGCCTTGCACCAGAATCTGGCCCTCGCCGCCCGGCGCGAATGGTGCCAGCGCGGTGCCCCGCGCACCGATCATCGCGGCCAGCCCCGTGACCGGCCGACGCCGCTGCGACGCCACGGCCAGGCGCACCAGAAACAGCGTGATGGCGGCGATCGCGATTGCCACCGGCACGATCAAGCCCAGGCTCACGCGCAGTTCCGGCTGCGGCGTGTCGAACAGCATCATCGAGCCCAGCAGCAAGCCGGCCAAGCCACCGGCCGCCAGGATGCCGTAGCTGGCGACTTTGATTTCGATCACCAGCAGCGCCAGGCCGAACACCATCAGCAGCGCGCCCGCGTAATTGACCGGCAGCACCTGGAGCGCAAAAAAGGCGAGCAGCAGACAGAGGCCGCCGGCCACACCAGGCAGCACCGCGCCCGGCGTCCACATCTCAATGGTCAGGCCGAGCACGCCCAGGCTGAGCAGGATGTAGGCGATGTTCGGGTGCGCAATCGCGCCGAGCACCCGCTGCCGCAGCGACATGTCGATGACCTCGATACGCGCGCCGGTCACGCCGATCCGTTGCGAACGCCGACGATCGAACCGCTGAATCTCGCGGCCGTCCAGTTTGGTCAACAGGTCCGACACGTCGGCGGCGACCAGGTCGATCAGGGGCGGCGACGCGCGCAGGGCCTCCGACTCGGTAAACGCGCGGCTCTGGTTGACGGCCTGCTCCGACAGCAGGATGTTGCGGCCGCGCCCCTCAGCCAGCGTCCGGGCGTAGGCGGCCACATCCGACGCCGCCTTTCTGGCGACCGTCTCATCCATCTTCTCGCCCTGCCCCGACACGGGGTGAGCCGCGCCAATGTGGGTCCCAGGCGCCATGACCGCGATGTCGGCGGCCAGGGTGATGAGAAAGCCAGCCGACGCCGCGCGGGCGCCTGACGGCGAAACAAACACGGCAATCGGCGTCCTGGCGGCGAGCATTTTGGTGACGATCGCGCGCGTGGCGTCCACCAACCCGCCCGGCGTCTGGAGCTCGAACACCAGCAACGCGGCCGACTCGCGGTCGGCGCGATCGATAGCCTCGATCATGAACTCGGCAGACACCGGGTGGATAAGCGCATCCACGTGGGCGACCAGCACCAGCGGCGCGCCGTCGGGCAATCGGTCTGGCTGCAGAGGGGAACCGGAGGCGAGGGGCTGCGCCGCCCCGGCAAGCACGCCCGCGGCAATCGCCAGCGCCGCCGCCGCTGCCAGCCGGCGCGAGACGACGATCAGGCGGGAGCGAGGTTGACGTCGAACAACTACGGGCATGAGGCGCGCTCCAATTGGGCGCGCTTGATTATATCCGGTCAGGCGATGCCGCCGACGGTGCGCTTGAGTCGATCGAGCAACTGACGGGCGGATGCCGAATCGGGGTCGAGCGCCAGCGCATGCTCGGCCTCTTCACGCGCCAGGTCGAGGGCTTTGGCTTCGACGTATCCCTCACCCAGCGCCACGTGGCCCGCCACCGACTCCTGACTCCAGAGCGAAATCTTGAAAGCCTCGATCGCCTCTCGCACCCGGCCGCTCCGGAGGCAGATTCTCCCAACCAGCAGGTTGGCCTCGGCGTCGTACGGCGCCAGGTACAACGCCCGTTTCAGCTCCGACTCCGCCTCGCGCGTCTTGTCCTGCTCGTAGAGGCGCTTGCCGCGTTCAAGATAGAAGGTCGCGAGTTCCCGCTGGTCCCGCTGCCCGATCAGCTCGACGGCGGCATCGACGCGGTCGGCTCGCGACGGCTCGATCCCCTCTTTCAGCCTCTCCTGGCCTCGAGCCGGGCTGGTCGCGGCGCTCGTGAGGTCGAGCGCGTCGTAGACCGCCGAGAGACGTCTGGCCAGCGCGAGTTCTCGCGTCGCTTCGGCCGTCTGCCCCGACGCCTGCAACACGGTGGCAAGCATCGCGTGAGCCGCGCCGTCGGCAGGAGCGAGACGAACCGCCTCCCGCAGCCACGCCACCGCGCCCTGCGCGTCGCCCTCGAGCCACGTCGCGTAACCCAGATTGAAGACGTAGTCCGGGTCGATCGGGTCCAGCGCACGGGCCCTCAGAAAACACGCGACGGCCGACGCGGCACCGGCCGGCACGGCGGCGAACCGCAGTCGCACCACGCCCAGATTGTTCTCGACGATCGCCGACGGGGCGCGCTGTCGCAATCCGGTGAGCAGTCGAAAGCCGTCGGCATACTCGCCCACGTGGACGTGCGACACGGAGGCGAGAAACCGCGCCTCCACGGCCACCGGGGACGTGTCGGGCACGGCCCGTACCGCTTCGAGGGCCGCCCGGTGTTCACCCGCAGTGGTGTGCGCCTGCCACAACGCAATGCGAGCCACGTCGTAACTGGGCGTCGCCTGCAACGCGACGTGGAGTAAACGGACTTGCGCGGCCGGCGTCGAGGCGAGTAAACCTTTGACGTAGGCCTCGAAGGTGGCCAGCGGCGGCGGCGCCCCTTCGGCGCGAGGCCGCCCGGCGTCGGGCCGCGCCGCCACCAGCGCCAGACCGGCCGACAGCCGCGTGAACAACGCGAACAGCTCAGGCAGTTTTCCGCGAACCGCCACGGGTGGTTCCAGTCGCCCCGGTCCCAGCTGCAGCCGCCGCGCACTGAACACCAGCGTGTCGCCTTCGACGCCGACAGTACCCAACACGATGACCGAGGCGCCGACCAACTGCCCGACACGCACCACCGTCGCGCGGGTGAGCGCGGCCAGCGGCGGAACCTGCAGGCGTTCGAACGCGCGAAGACGCTCGTCGCGCCCCATGGCCTCGACGCCCGCGCTTCGCAGGCCCTCGGTCAGCAACACCGCCGACGCCTCGCCCAGCCACGAGAGCCGCGGGTCGCGCGTGGCGTTTTCGAACGGCATCACCAGCGCGCGGTCGCGCGAGGTCGCCGCCACCGCGCCGGCCTGGGCCCGTGCCAGCCCGGGCGCCAGCACGCACGCCACGACCAGCAGCGAGGCGATGATTGAGGTCGCGGCGCGGGATCGGATCGGCCCAACCGCCACAGCACATCGCGCGTCACCGCGCGCGTGACACTGCTCGACCCCCGCCTCGGCCTCCACGTCGAGCGCTCGGGCGAAGCCGCGAACGACCGCGGCGTAATACAGACACAAGGCGTTGGCCGACACGGACCGCACGTCACAGAACAGCGACGGTTGCAGCACGAATGTGCCCCGCCCGTCTTTCCACCGGACGCTGGCCTTGGTCTGTCCCCAGGTCTCCACCGCCAGCCGCGAGGCCAGCCGCCCGGCGGCACGAACCCGCAACCGCCACGGCAGCCGCTTGAGCCACCCCCGCCGAATCGACGACAGGCCGTCAATGGTCCATTGGGCCGTCAGGTCGCCGGCCCGCGCCATCACCGCGTCGTACACCCCGGCTTCTTCCTGCCGCAGAAAACTGAAGACGGCCCGCATCCCGCCGAGCGTGACGTGGCTGGACCGCATCCGCCTGGAGTTGATCCACGACTCGTAGAACTCGAGCCGCATCGGCAGCAGTTCCGCGATGGCCTCGTGCAGGCTGGCGACGAGCATCCGACCAATTACCGTCTCGCTCATTTTTCTGCTAACGTACCTGTCTGGCACCCGGTGTGCCGGGGCGCCATATGTCCACTGCTGCGATTCTCGCCGGGGGCCGGGCCCGCCGCATGGGCGGCCTGGACAAAAGCCACCTCGTCATCGACGGCCGGACCATTCTCGACCGCCAGCTTCGCGTGCTGCACGACGTGGTCGATCACGTCGTGATTGTCTCCAGCGATACGGCCCGGTTCGCAGAGGCCGGCGTGCCTGTCGTCAGCGATGTGATACCCGGCGCAGGCGCCCTTGGCGGCATTTATACCGCCCTGACGCTCACCCAGACACCCGTGCTCGTGCTTGCATGCGACATGCCCTATCTGACCGCATCGTTTCTGCGCCACGTGATTGCGTCGGCCCGCGACGCCGATATCGCCGTGCCTCGCACCGCCGACGGGTACCACCCGCTCTGCGCCTGCTATCGCCCCTCGTGCGCCGATCCGATCCGCAAGCGCCTCGACGCCGGCACGCTGAAAGTGATCGACCTGTTCGGCGACCTGCACGTGCGGACCATCGACCCGGCGGAGATTGCCCCGTTCGATCCGGACGGCCTGCTCCTGCTCAATATCAACACGCCCGACGATGCGATTCGCGCCGAGCGCGGTCGGGACCGTGCTCATTCACCCCAGTCATCCTAGATTCAGGATCCCGAGCGAGTCAACGTCGCACGGGATGAGCACCCCATGATTCTGTCGATTCAGGACACGATTCGAGCCCGAGTGATCGCCGCGGTCTGCGACGCGTACGGGTTGGCCGGCTCCGACCTGCCGCATGTGACCGTGGCCGAAACGCCCAATCGCTCGCTGGGCGACGTCGCGGTGCCGCTCGCTTTCGAACTGGCCCGCCGCCTGCGAAAGGCCCCGAAACTGATCGGCCAGGAAATCGCCGGGCGACTCGGGTCGATTCCCGGCGTCGCCAGGGTCGAGTGCGCCGCCAACGGCTACCTGAATTTCTATTTCGACCGGGTGGCGTATCTCACCGACCGGCTGTCGGGGCGCGTGTCGCCGGCCAGCGCCTCCGACGGTCCGGCCAAGTGCATCGTCGAACACACGGCCATCAACCCGAACAAAGCCGCGCACATCGGCCATCTCCGCAACGCCACGCTGGGCGACACCCTGGTGCGTGCGTTGAGATTCCTCGGAAACCCGGTCGAGATTCAGAACTACATCGACGACACGGGCGTCCAGGTGGCGGACGTGGTCGTGGGCTTCCAGCACCTCGAGCACCATTCGCTGGCCGATGTGGAGACCATCGCGTCGAAGCCGCGCTTCGATTACTACTGCTGGGATCTCTACGCCAGGGTGACGGAGTGGTACGGCGGCGACAAGCAACGGCTGGCGGTGCGTGCGCGAACGCTGCACGACCTCGAGCACGGCGAAGGCGAGACTGCGGCCATTGCCGCATTCGTCGCCGATCGCATCGTCCGCTGCCATTTGAAGACGATGGCCCGGCTCAATGTTCAGTACGACCTGCTTACCTGGGAAGGCGACATTCTGCGCCTGCAGTTCTGGAAGCGGGCGTTCGAGGCGTTGAAAGCCCAGGGCACGGTGTACTTCCAGCCTGCGGGACGCCTGGCGGGATGCTGGGTGATGCGGATCGAAGACGACGCCTCCGCACCGGCCGAAGCCGAGGCGGTCCCAGAGGCCGCGCCCGAGGCCGTGCCCGAGGCAGTTCCCGACGTTGCGCCCGAGGCCGCTTCTGAGACCGAGCGAGCCGCAGACGAGGGCGACCAGGCCGAAAAAGTGATCGTCCGATCCAACGGCACCGTGACATACGTCGGCAAGGACATGGCGTACCAGTTCTGGAAGTTCGGCCTGCTTGGCCGCGACTTCCACTACCGCCTGTTCGGCGAAATCGGCAAGGACGGCCCCCTGTGGGCGACCTCATCGGCGCCGACGCCCGACCAACCCGGTCGGCCTGCGTTCGGACAGGGCCACACGGTCTACAACGTGATCGACGTCCGGCAATCGTATCTGCAGAAGCTGCTGAAACAGGCGCTGGCGGCGGCCGGCCACGCGGGCGAGGCGGAGCGGTCGGTGCACTTTTCCTACGAAATGGTTGCGCTCTCGCATCAGACCGCGCGGCAACTGGGGTACGAGGCCGAAGCCAACGACACCACGAAGCCGTTTGTGGAGGTGTCGGGCCGGAAGGGCCTCGGCGTCAAGGCCGACGATCTGATCGACACCTTGATCGCCAAGGCGCGAGGCGAAGTGGCGAGGCGAAATGCGGAACTGTCTCCGGCCGAGCAGCAGCGCACCGCCGAGATGATTGCGGTCGCCGCGGTACGGTATTTCCTCGTGCGGTTTACACGCGGCAAGGTGATTGCGTTCGACATCGATGAGGCGCTCAGCTTCGAGGGCGAGAGCGGCCCGTATCTTCAGTACGCGGTGGTCCGCGCCAACAACATCTTCCAGAAGCTGAACGAGCGCGATGGCCTCGACGCCGCCCGTGTGTCCGAGCGGATCGCCACCTGCGACCCGGCCGAACTGCGCGACAGCCTCGACGACCACGGGCTCTGGGCGCTCGTGCTGGAAAGCTCGAGGCTCGACGACATCGCGCAGCAGTCGGTGCGGGGCCTGGAATTCTCGGTGTTGGCCAAGTGGGCGTTCCGGCTCGCGCAGTTGTTCAATGCGTACTATCACCGGTATTCGGTGCTGAACGAGGATCAGGCTGACGCCAAGATGTGGCGTGCGGCCGGCGTCGCGTATTTCCGCAGCCAGATGACGCGCGCCCTCGACCTGATGGGCATCGACGTGCCGGCCCGGATGTAGCCGCATAATTACTCCGGGAGTGTTTGTGCCAGCGCGAGAATCGTGCCAATGCCTGGCGGATCCCGGGTCGCCGTGACCGAGGTTGGATTTGCGCCCGGGGGACCGGGTTGTCGGGAGAGAATGACTCATGCAGCCACTGATTGCGATTAGCCCGTGCCGGGCGCTTCCCGACTACCAGGAATCGGTCCGCAGGTCGGAGGGCGAAGCGCGCGTGCTCGACCCGGCCAGCGACCACGCCTCCGACGTGGTGAAGTGGGCGCGCGGCCTGCTGCTGACTGGAGGGGTGGACGTCGATCCGGCGCGGTACGGCGAGCCAAAGCATGCGTCGGTCACCGATATCGACGCGGCCCGCGACGCGTACGAGATCGATCTGGTGCGCGAAGCTCTGGCGGCCAACCTTCCGATTCTGGCGATCTGCCGAGGCATGCAGGTGATGAACGTGGCGTGCGGCGGTACGCTCGTGCAGGATATTCCGACGCAGGTATTCGGCGCGATCGAACACACCGTCAAGATGCCGTTGTATAGCCTGGCCCACGAAGTGTGGGTGGTGCGCGGGACGGCGTTGTGGACGTTGACGCAGACGCGCCTCAAAGACGGCGAAGCACTGGACGTCAACAGCCGCCATCATCAGAGCGTCAAGCGGCTGGCCGAGGGATTCGACCTGTCGGCGAACTCGCCTGATGGCGTGATCGAGGGGATGGAACGGCACGGCGCGGCGTTCTGCGTGGGTGTGCAGTGGCATCCCGAGAACTTCTGGCGCACCGGCGAATTCAGGCCGTTGTTCGACGGCTTTATCGCCGCCGCGCAGTAGCCTTCAGCGGTCCAGGACCGCGAACACCTCGACGTGCGCGGTGGTGGGAAACAAGTCGAATCCTCGAATCGTCGTCAGTCGGTAGCCTTTGTCGACGAACCGGCGCACGTCGCGCGCGAAGGTCGCCACGTCGCACGAGACCAGCACGACGCGATCGGCGCCCAGGCCAAGGATGCCCGTCATCGCCTCGCGCGACATCCCGGATCGCGGCGGATCGAGCACCAGCGTGCCGCGCTGGTGGCGAGGCGCCTCTTCGACAAAGCGCTCGACCGAGGTGTGATGCACGTCAATCGCCTCGCCGTACGGTTCCGCGTTGACGCGCAGATCCGAGGCCGAGGCGGGATGCCCCTCAACCACGATCACGCGGTGCCTCCCGGTGGCGGCCAGCGACACCCCGAACAATCCTGCGCCGGAATAGAGCTCAAGCACCGGACCGGCCGGGCACGCGCCAAGCACGGCCCCGACCAACTGGTCGAGCAGAAACCGGTTGCCCTGAAAAAACGCCTTCACATGGCGGCGAAGCCGAACGCCGCCTGGAACTGCACCAGGCGGGTCGCCAACCTGGTCCAGCACGTCATCGACAAACGGCGTCCCGAACGCCACCCGGTCCGCGCTGCTCCCATGAGGCGACCAGGACAGGCCGGTGACGCCTGGCAGGGGGCCGAGGCGTGACGCCTGTACGAGGCGCGCCCCCTGCAGCAGTTCGATATGCAGCGCCCGCTGGTCTGCCGAACGATTTTCGGACACCTCGATCTCGGCCCCGCCGGCCAGCCCGGCGCCGCCCAGCGCGGCCGCCAGTTGGTCGAGGGTGGTCGCCGTCTCGGGCAGCAGTTGCCCGGAATCGCGCACGTCGCAGATCTGGTGCGTCTGCTCGAGAAAGAACCCGATGCGGTGGTCGCGCACGTGGACACGGGCCCGCATCCGGTATCCGAGTTCGGGCGAGGCCGTCACGTCGATGTCGGCCGGCGGTTCGATTCGCGCCAGGCGCCGGAGGGCGTCGGCGATGATCTCGCCCTTGAGCCGTCGCTGTTCGGGATAGGCGATGTGGGCGTACACCGCGCCGCCGCTACGAGGATCGATCGTGACGCCGCGCCGCGCCGGGTGTGGCTCGAGAACCTGTTCGACGCTTGCATACGCCAGCGAGCGCTCCACCCGATCCACCCTGACGCGCGCCGGTTCGCCCGGAATCGCGCCGGCCACGAGCAACACCAGGCCGTCGTGTCTGGCGATCATGCGACCGCCGGCCGCCGGTTTCTCCGGCGTGACGGTGACGAGATCTCCTGGGCGCAGGACGGGGGCCACGTCAGTCGATCGCGAGGACAGGGAGCGCGAGATGCTCGCGCAAGATGCGATCGACACAGCGCTGATGCGCCGACTGGTACGCCTCGGCCGTCATGCGCGTACGAAACGGCTCGAGTTCGATCTCGGCCTCGCGGGCGATCGCAGCCGTGGTCGCCTCGTCGGACGCGGCGCGAAGTGTGCCGATCAACCGGGCGTCAAGGGCCGCCAGTTCGGCGATCAGCGCGTCGCGAGCCGCCCCTTTGGCGTTGCGCGCCGACGGATGCAGCGCGTCGAGCTGTCGGACTAGCTGGTCGAGCGCGGCATCCCACTCCGAGGAAGGCGACGGGCCGGTCCGCATCGCGGTCAGGCGGACAATCACCCTGTCGATGTGGGTCGAGAGCGACGGGCGCCGCCGCCGCGAGACCTCTTCGCCATCCTGGTCGATCTCGGCCTCCGCGAGTGTTCGCACACCCACCGCCCGCCGCCACGCGTCGAAGGCGTCGAGGACATCGGCCTCACAGAATTCGACGCGAACCGGGCGCCGGCGCGGTCCCTTTGCGGCCACGCGCTGGATGTGATGGTCGATGCCCTGGCACGCGATCTTGAGCGGCACGCCCAGCGCGGCCCATTCGCGTACCTTGTCGAAGGCGGGACCGCTGATGCGCACGAGGTGCCCCTGGTTGTTCCGACACAGGTGAGCCTCGAGCTCCCGACAGTAATCGTCGACATCCATGGATGAGGTCCGGCAGCTTTCTGACTTCTGATGTCCGGCGTCTTACTCGCTCGAGTGGTTCTGATTCCGCTCCCACACCAATCGCAACCCGGTGAGCGTCAGATCCCTGTCCACCGCCTCGACCTCGTCGGTCTCGGGTGCGATGACGTCGGCCAGCCCGCCGGTGGCCACGCAAAACGCTTTCCCACCGAGTTCGGTGCGCATCCGACGAACGAGCCCCTCGACCATCCCGACATAGCCGAAAAACAGGCCCGACTGCATCGAATTGACGGTGGTCTTGCCGATCACGCGCGCCGGCTTGCGCACCTCGATTCGCGGGAGGCGCGCGGCTCGCTGAAAGAGCGCGTCGGCCGAGATCTGGATGCCCGGACAAATCACGCCTCCCAGGTACTCGCCCTGCGTCGAGACGGCGTCGAAGGTGGTGGCGGTCCCGAAATCGACGACGATCAGCGGCGTGTTGCGCACCCGACCGTACGCCTCATACGCGGCGATGCTGTTGACGATCCGGTCTGCGCCCACCTCGGCCGGTGAGTCGTAGAGCACCGGCATGCCGGTGTTCACGCCGGGCTCCAGGTTGAGCGGTCTGGCGCCAAGATAGCGCTCGGACATCTCGATCACGCTGGCGGTCAGGGGCGGCACGACCGACGCCATCACGACGCCGGCCACTGCCGACGGCCGTATGCCGGCGCGCTCCAGCAGTTCGCTGACGAGCAGCCCCATCTCATCGGCCGTCCGTTCGCGCATCGTGGCGAGCCGCCAGCTGTGCCGAAGCACCGCGGCCTCGAACACGCCGAGCACGATATTGGTGTTCCCGACATCAATGGCGAGCAGCATGCGATCCCCTTCCCTTCGACGCGAACACGACGCACGCGTCGCCACATTCGCCGGTGCCCGCTCGTGGTGCCGCGTCAGCTACACCCACACGATCTCGCCTGCGATCACCCGCTCGACCGTCCCGTCGACCTCGATCAACAAGGCGCCATCGCCGTCGATGCCCGCGGTGACGCCCCGGCGCACCCGCGCGCCAGCCTGCCACTCCACCAACGAGCCTACCGCAGACGGGGCCCGTTCGCGCCACCGCGTCGTGACCTCGGCGGTCCGGCCTTCGGAAAGCGCGGTCCAGCCTCGGAACAGGTTGACCATCGCCCGCGCCAGCAGCGCGCCCCGATCCACGCGACGACCCAGTTCCGCCTCGATCGACGTCGCGCGCGCGGCGACGTCTGGAGGGTACACGGCCGGCCGGAGATTGATGCCAAACCCCACCACAATGTATTCGAAAGCGTGGCCCACCGCGGCGGCTTCGGCCAGAATTCCCGCGAGTTTCCTGCGGGCCACCACCAGGTCGTTGGGCCACTTGATGGCGACGCGCAACCCGGTCGCCTCGTCTATCGCCTCGGCCAATGCCACCCCGGCCATCAACGTCACCAGGGACGCGCCGGTCCCGGAGGCGGTCGTTGGCGCCGACGACGGCCTGACAATCGTCGAGACGTAGAGCCCGGCGCCAGGCGGCGAGCACCATTGGCGATGGTGGCGCCCCCGTCCTGCGGTCTGCGACTCAACCACCACCGTCGTTCCGGTGCTGGCGCCGGCGTCGGCCAACCGGGCGGCTACGTCGTTGGTCGAGCCGGTCTCGACCGCATAGAACAGGGGCGAGCCGAACGGCCCGCGCTCGGCCTGCGACCACGACAGCGCCTCCGCGATGTCGGGCGGCACCTCCGAGGCGTCAACCAAATCAAAGGGATCGAAGTTCAAAGGTGATGTCTGCGGCCGGAGCCGAATCGGTGAGGGCGCCAATCGACACGAAATCGGCGCCAATCGACGCCAGTTCGGCGACGCGCTCAAGCGAGATCCGGCCCGACACTTCCACCCGGGCGCGACCCCGACACTGCTGCATCACGTGGCGAAGTTCCTCGAATGAGGTCCCGGTGAACAGCAATACGCTGGCTCCGGCATCGAGCGCCTCTGCGGCGTGGGCCGACGTCGAGATCTCAACCTGCACGGGCGTCTCGGGACCGGCCCCGCGCGCCCGCTTGACCGCCGCCGCAATCCCGCCGGCAAACCGGATGTGGCTGGCCTTGAGAATCAAGCCTTCGTCGAGGCCGTGCCTCCCGTTCTCGCCACCGCCGACGCGCACGGCGTACTTTTGAAGCGGCCGCAGCAGCGGCAGGGTCTTTCTCGTGTCGGCAATCACGAGGCGGCCGCCGGCGGCGTCGACGTACCGCTGTGTGAGCGTCGCAATGCCGGAGAGATGACGGACGATGTTGAGAGCGGTTCGCTCGGCTGTGAGCATGGGGGCGGCCAACCCCGCGACGACGGCGATCTCGTCGCCCGATTCGCACCGGTCTCCGTCCTGGCGCCTGGACCGCACGACCACGGACGGATCCATCTGTCGAAACGTCTCGATGGCGATCTCCAATCCGGCCAGCACCGTTGACGACCCGGCCGACAGCACGCCTTCGGCGATCGCATCGGGCGGGATCACCGCCTGCACGGTGGCGTCTCCCCACCCGAGATCCTCAGCCAGACTCCGCCGGACGAAATCCCGGCAGGCGGCGATCTCGATCGGCTCGACGCTCACGCGCCGAGCTCCGCGAGCTGCGCCTGCAGCCTCAGCTGCCGCTCGGCTATCAACGCCTGGCGCGCCCGAGTGTCCTGGACCACGGCCGCCGGCGCCCGTTCCACGAAACTCGCTGTCTCCAGCTTGCGCGCAATCGACTCGGCCTCGCGCGACAGCCCGGCGAGCTCCTTCCGGATCTTCTCGATTTCGGCCTGATGGTCCACGACGCCAGCCAGCGGCACAAACACGTGCGCGTGTTCGAGCACGCGCTTCACCGTGTCGGGGCTCGACGCGACATCGGCCCTGAATTCGACCGACTCGAGTCCGGCCAGCTGCCTCAGGTAGGGCGCATACTGCTCGAGCATCGCACGGGCGTCGGTGTCGGTCTCGTCGATGACGACCGAAATCTTCCGCGACGGCGGCACGCTTCGCTCCGACCGCACGGTCCGGATCGTGGTCACCACCTGCTGCAGGTACGACACGTCGGCTTCGGCCGACGCGTCCGCCCATTCCGGACAGGGCGTCGGGAACGGAGCCAGCGTGACGGTGGCGCCCTGGCCCGGCTGCTTCGGCAGCTTCTGCCAGATCTCCTCGGTGATGAACGGAATGAAGGGATGCAGCAGCCGCATCAGGCGATCGTGCACCTCGATCAGCACGGCCACCGCCGTCTCGCGCACGGGCCCCGGCTGCTGCAGATCGATCTTGACGAACTCGATGTACCAGTCCGCGAACTCGTGCCAGAAGAAGTGGTACAGGCGATCGCACGCCTGATCGAAGCGGTAGGCGGCGAGCGCCTCGCCGACGTCCCCGGCCAGCCGGCTGACCCCGCTCAACATCCACCGGTGAATCACGTGCAGGTCGCTGTGCGCGGGCAGCGCGGGGCGCACGGGCATCTCGCCGATGTTGATCAGCATGAACCGCGACGCGTTCCAGATCTTGTTGATGAACTGCCGGTACCCGGTCATCCTGCCTTCCGAGAGCGGGATGTCCATGCCCGGCGACGCCATCGCCGCCAGCGTAAACCGCAGGGCGTCGGCGCCAATCTCGTCCATCACCGACAGCGGATCGACGACGTTGCCCTTCGACTTGCTCATTTTCTGGCCGCGTTCGTCGCGCACCAGCCCGGTGATGTACACCGTGTGGAACGGCACGTCCCCGGCGAATTTCAGGCCGAGCATGATCATGCGTGCGACCCAGAAGAAAATGATGTCGAACCCCGTCAACAGCAGCGTCGTCGGGTAGTAGCGGGCGAGCTCGTCGGTCTTGTCGGGCCAGCCCAGCGTGCTGAACGGCCACAGCCCCGAACTGAACCACGTGTCGAGCACGTCGGTGTCCTGGCGCAGCGACGCGCCGCAGCGGCACGTGGTCGGATCGTCTTCCGACACCACCGTCTCGCCGCAGGCATCGCAGTACCACGCGGGAATCCGGTGGCCCCACCACAACTGCCGGGAGATGCACCAGTCGTGGATGTTGGTCATCCACTCGTAGTAGGTCTTGGCCCAGTTGTCCGGCAGAAACACGACCCGACCGTCTTCCACCGCACGAATGGCCTCCGCCGCGAGAGGTGCGATCTTGACGAACCACTGCTTCGACACCAGCGGCTCGACCACCGTGCTGCAACGGTCGCAATGGCCCACCGCGTGGCGATGGTCCACGATCTTCTCGATGACACCGTCCTGCTGGAGCTGCTCCACCAGGGCCTTCCTGGCCTTGAAGCGGTCCAGGCCGGCGTAGGGGCCGGCGGCCTCGGTCATCGCGCCGTCCTCGTCAATCACCGACACGCTCGGCAACCCGTGGCGCTGGCCCATCGCAAAGTCGTTCGGGTCGTGGGCGGGCGTCACCTTGACCGCGCCGGTGCCGAACGCCGGATCGACGAAGGCGTCGGCCACAATCGGCAGTTCGCGGCCCAGCACCGGGAGCACGACGCGACGCCCCACCAGGTGCTGGTACCGCAGGTCGTCGGGGTTCACGGCAATCGCGGTGTCGCCCAGCATCGTCTCGGGGCGCGTGGTGGCCACCGTCACGCCGGCGCCCCCGTCAACACCCGCGTACCTGACGTAGTAGAGCTTGCCGTCGCTGTCGCGGTGCTGCACCTCGAGGTCGGACAACGCGGTTCGGCACCGCGGACACCAATTGACGATGTACTTGTCGCGATAGATCAGGCCCTCGCGGTAGAGCAATACGAATTCGCGCCGCACCGCACGCGACAGGCCCGGATCGAGCGTGAAGCGTTCGCGCGTCCAGTCCACCGAGTCGCCCAGCTTCCGCATCTGGCCGGTGATGGTGGCGTGGCTGACCTTGACCCACTCCCACACGCGCGCCTCGAAGGCCTCGCGCCCGAGGTCGTGGCGTGTCTTCTTCTCCAGCGCCAGCTGTTTTTCCACCACGTTCTGCGTGGCGATCCCGGCGTGGTCGGTTCCGGGAAGCCAGAGCACGTCGTACCCCTGCATCCGTTTCCACCGCGCCAGGATGTCGGGCATCGTGTGGTTGAGCGCGTGCCCCATGTGGAGCGAACCGGTGACGTTGGGCGGTGGCAGCACCATGCTGAAGGGCGGCTTGCCGCTGCCGGGGTCGGCGCGAAACGCGCCAATCGACTCCCAGAAACTGTACCAACGGGCGTCAACGTCGAGGTGGTCGAAGGCTTTGGGTAGCTCAGACATCAGGATTCCTGGAAGCGAGTGACGCGTACAGCGTATCCGCACAGCCGCCCGGGCTTCAAGCGAGGCGTCGGGGCCGAGGCGTCGGACCCGCGGGGCACTACTTGATGGTGGCTTTGACCCGGTCGATCTCTTCGCGAACCAGCTTCTCGGCCACGCGAGAGACGATGTCGGTGACGACGTCGCGAACGATTCGGTCCGACATGCGTTCGAGGACCGCGTCAACCACGCGTTCGACCAGGTCGTCGATGGATGCGGGTGGAAGCGCGACGGCGGGGACGGCGGAGGCGGTGGGCGGTGCCGCTTCGCCAGGCTGCGCAAGACCGTGCTCGGCGGCAAGCAACGCCGAAAAGGCCTGAGCGATGGCAGGGGCCCGATCGGCGACTCTGGCGTCGGATTGGGCCACGGCGGAGTCGATGGCCGCGGTCGACCACTGAGACGGGGACGCCGCGAGCGTTTCTGGCTGAGAGGGATCGGGCATCCCCTGGCCGGACACGATCACGCGAGGCGGCGCCTGCTGCAGGGTCGCAAACGCCGCGTCGAGTTTGTCGAAATAGTCGTCGAGCTCTGCCACCGTCGAGGCCTGCGGGACCGATGGCGCCCCGAATCCGGGGACCGCGATGGGCGGACGTCGGTTGATGCGGACAGAGACCGGCTCGGCCGTGACCGTGTCGGCCGGGGGCGGCGCGCCCTGCCGATTGGTAATGCCAGCGGTGTCGGACGGCGGCACGGAAACCGTTTCGCGTGGCGGGGTGAGCGACTCGGCAGAGGGCGGCGCCGGCTGCACGGGCGCAGCGGGCGACGTGCCGAACGCCGCCAGATCGAGTTCGGGAGCCGACGCCAGAAACGCGTCGAGCGGCGACAGGGCTGCCGCCTGGCCTGGGGCCGGCGGCACCGCCGCGGGCGGCATCGAGAGGCCACGCGCCTGCGCCGGGGACGCAGCGGCCCGCGGTTCGGCGGCCTGAGGCGGCGGCATGGCGGCCCGTGGAGGCGCGGCCCCTCGGAGCAGTTCGTTGACCCGCGTGATCACCATCTGGGGCTCGAACGGTTTGGCCAGCACGCCGTCACACCCGACTTGCTGCGCGCGCTGCTCGTCGACCGGCTCGAACGCGCCGGTGAGCAGCAGCACCGGGATGTGCGCCAGGTACGGCGTACCCTTGACGTAGGCCGCCACCTCGTAGCCGTCCTTTTCGGGCATGCCGACGTCGGCCAGCACGATGTCGGGGCGATCGGCTTCGATGCGGCGGATCGCCTCTCGGCCATCGCCGACCGCGATCACCTCGATGTCCTCGTCAGCGAAGGTCAGCTCGATGACGCGCTGAATCGTGACGCTGTCGTCGGCCAGCAGAAGCCTGTGCGGCATAGCCCTAAGTACCTGAACAGAAACGTATTGGCGCCAAAACACGCCCGGCGTCGAGCGTAGCCCCGGATCGCGCGGCTCGTCAAGCAGCCCCTAACGGTTTATCGGAGGCAACCCGGCCGGAGATTAGCCGGAACCGGCACGATCTGCGATTAGATGGCGTCGGTTCTGACACGCGCATGGCTGGCAATGTAGTCGATGATGTCCTGCAGGGGCGTGCCCGGTCGAAACACGCCGTGAATCCCCACCTCGGCCAGGCGAATCACGTCGAGATCGGGAATGATGCCGCCCACCACCACCACCACGTCGTCGAGCCCCTGCGCCTTGAGCAGGCGCATCACTTCCGGACAGATGTGGTTGTGCGCGCCCGACAGGATCGACAAGCCGATCACGTCGGCGTCTTCCTGGATCGCGGCGGTGACGATCTGCTGCGGGGTCTGGCGCAGCCCGGTGTAGATGACTTCCATCCCGGCGTCGCGCAACGCGCGGGCGATGACCTTGGCGCCCCGATCGTGCCCGTCGAGCCCGGGCTTGGCGATGACCACGCGGATTTTCGACATAGGCACCTGAGTATCAGAAATCGAGGTTGGTCGTCAGCGGTCAGCCGCCATGGCTCACCCGGCCGCGCACACCCGCACCGCGCCCGGGGCTGACCGGCGACTGCCGGCCCGGGCCTCGGTCCCGGCGCCCGGCTAAATCATCGGCTGCTCTTCGTACTCTCCCCACACCTCGCGCAGCGCGTCGCACATCTCCCCCACCGTCGCGTAGGCACGGACCGCGTCGAGCAGCGGGAGCATCGTGTTGGTGGTGCCCTCGGCCGCCCGCTTGAGGTCGTCGAGCGCGCGCCGCACGCGCGCCTGATCTCGATGGCGCCGCAGCGCCTGCAACCGCTCGATCTGACGGGCCGCGGCGGCTTCGTCGATGTAGAGGAGCGGCACACCCCGATCGCCCTCCTCGATGAACCGATTGACGCCCACCACGGTCTTTTCTTTTCGCTCGACCGCCTGCTGGAAGCGGTACGCGCTGTCGCCGATTTCGCGCTGCGGGAAGCCGTTCTCGATCGCCGCCACCATGCCGCCCATCCGATCGATGGTGTCGAAATAGTCGAGCGCGCCTTTCTCCATGTCGAGCGTCAGCTTCTCGACGAAGTAGGATCCGCCCAGCGGGTCGACCGTCTGCGTGACGCCGCTCTCGTAGGCAATGATCTGCTGGGTTCGCAGGGCGAGCGTGGCCGCTTCGGCCGTCGGCAGGGCCAGCGCCTCGTCGAGCGAATTGGTGTGCAGCGACTGCGTCCCTCCGAGCACCGCCGCCAGCGCCTGCAGTGCGGTGCGCACCACATTGTTGTAGGGCTGCTGCGCGGTGAGCGACACACCGGCGGTCTGCGTGTGGAAACGGAGTTTCCACGATCGCTCGTCTTTGGCGCCGAACCGGTCGCGCATCACGTGGGCCCAGATCTTGCGCGCCGCACGGTACTTGGCCAGTTCCTCGAAAAAGTCGCAGTGCGCGTTGAAAAAGAATGAGATCCGGGGGACGAAGCGGTCGACGTCGAGGCCGGCGTCCACGCCGTATTGCACGTACTCGATGCCGTCGCGCAGCGTAAACGCGAGTTCCTGAAGCGCGGTCGAGCCCGCCTCGCGGATGTGGTACCCGCTCACCGAGATCGTGTTCCACTTCGGCACCCGATCGGTGCAGAACCCGAAGACGTCGGTGATGAGCCGCATCGAGGGACGCGGCGGATAGATGTACTCCTTCTGCGCGATGAACTCTTTCAGGATGTCGTTCTGAATCGTGCCGGAAATCGTCCGCCAGTCGGCGCCCTGCTGCTCGGCCACCACCAGGTACATCGCCAGCAGCATCGGCGCCGGCGAGTTGATGGTCATCGACGTGGTGATGTCGGCCAGCGAGATGCCCTCGAACAGCGTCTCCATGTCGGCCAGCGACGCGATGCTCACGCCGCACTTGCCGACCTCGCCCAGCGAAAGCTCATGGTCCGGATCGCGGCCCATCAGCGTGGGCAGGTCGAACGCCACGCTGAGCCCGGTGCCCCCGGCCGCCAGCAGGTGCTTGTACCGCTGGTTGGTTTCCTCGGGGGTGCCGAACCCCGAGAACTGCCGCATGGTCCAGAGCTTGCCCCGATACCCGGTCGGATGAATGCCCCGCGTGTAGGGAAACTGCCCCGGCTCAGCCAGATCGCGCGCCGGATCCATCCCCGCGAGCCCGTCGCGGTCGTACAGTCGATCGATCGGGCGGCCCGAAATCGTCGTAAACGAGGCCTCGCGTTCGCCGCCGGTGCGAGGTGCCGACGCCGGCGTTTCCCCGGTCGCGCCCGTGGCGTCTGGGGCTGTCCCGAGGCTCGCGCGTTTCATGACTGACAGTTTATACCGAAGTGGCCGGCCGCCTGCGTGGAGGACACGCACCGAGGGGCCCAGATGGGGTGGTAACTCGTATGTATTCGGTCAGGCTTGACTTGCACAGAACCGATCGATACGCTGGCGATAACTCGCGTCGCGGGTTGCACTTGGCTGGTTGGTGCAGCGCAGCGGTGGTGCCCCAGGCGAGACCAGATCATCCACATTCCTAGCGTCGTTCGGTTCGTATTCATCAACCCTACAGGTGGGCGCCCCGGCGCCCGAGGAGAGCGACAGTGTCCAAGCCATTCAACCCGTTTGAGATGGCGCAGGCCCAGTTCGACAAGGTCGCCGACATCCTGGATCTGGATGCCGGCACGCGCGAACTGCTGCGGTGGCCCATGCGCGAGTTCCAGTTCGCCGTACCGGTCCGTATGGACGACGGCAAGGTCAAGGTGTTCCGCGGCTTCCGCGTCCAGCACAACGACGCCCGGGGCCCCAACAAGGGCGGGATTCGATTCCACCCGCACGAAACGCTCGACACGGTTCGCGCGCTGGCCACGTGGATGACGTGGAAGTGCGCCGTGGTGGACATTCCGCTGGGCGGCGGCAAGGGCGGCGTGATTTGCGATCCGCATCATCTGAGCGCTCGCGAGCAGGAGGGCATCTGCCGCGGCTGGGCGCGCGTGCTCGCCAAGAACGTGGGCTACACCCGCGACGTCCCGGCGCCCGACGTGATGACCAGCCCGCAGCACATGGTCTGGATGATGGACGAGCTCGAAGTGATTCACGGCGGCAAGGAACCGGGCTTCATCACGGGCAAACCGGTAGGCATGGGCGGGTCGCTCGGCCGCACCGAAGCGACCGGCTATGGCGTCATCTACACGGTGCGCGAAGCCTGCAAGATGCTCGGCATCGACATCACCAAGTCGACCGCCGCGGTCCAGGGCTTCGGCAACGTCGCGCAGTACTCCGTGCAATTGTTCACCAGGTACGGCGGCAAAGTGATCTGCGTGTCATGCTGGGACGAGGTCGATCAGAAGACCTACACGTTCCGCAAGACGTCGGGCGTCACCTTCGAGGAGTTGATCGGCATCACCGACAAGTTCGGCACCGTCGACAAGACGAAGGCCAAGACGCTGGGCTACGAACTGCTCGCCGGCGACGCCTGGATCGAGCAGGACGTCGACATCCTGATTCCCGCCGCGATCGAGAACCAGATTACCGGCGACAACGTGAACAAGATTTCCAAGCAGGTGAAGATCGTCGCCGAGGGCGCCAACGGTCCGACCACACCGGAAGCCGACAAGGTGCTGGAATCGCGAGGCATCTACGTGATTCCCGACTTCCTGTGCAACGCGGGCGGCGTCACGTGCAGCTACTTCGAGCAGGTCCAGGGCAACATGAACTATTACTGGCCCAAAGACGAGGTGCTGAGCAAACTCGACCACATCATGACCAACGCCTTCCACGGCGTGGCCGACCTGGCGAAGAGCAAGAAGCTCTACACGCGCGACGCGGCGTATGTGATCGCGATCAACCGTGTGGCCAGCGCCTGCCACCAGCGCGGCTGGGTGTAACCCGCGGCACAGGCCGACCTGGGGACGTGGGAACCGTGGTTCCGACGTCCCCTTTTTTATCTCCGCGCTCGTCGACGCGGCCCCCAATCCCCCACGCTATCGGGTGGGGTCAGACGCCTTTTCGCAGCCCTGCAGTTGAGTCCCTCGCGCCGCCGGTCCATACTGTTGACACCCATGACCACTCCTGGCGACGGCCCCATCGACATGTTCGACCGCCTGCGCGAGCGCGCGAAGGAACTGACCTGCCTCTATCAGATCCACGACCTCACATCCGACCCCGAGCGGACGCCCGACGATGTGTGCCGCGGCCTGGTGACGGCCATTCCTCCCGGCTGGCAGCATCCCGACTCGTGCTGGGCCAAGATCACGATCGAGTCGGCGGTCTACGAGCCCCCGCTGGTCACCGAAACGCCGTGGGTGCAGCGCGCGCCCGTCATGGCGTTGGGCAAACCGGTCGGCGCGGTCGAGGTGTTTTATTCGCGTCACTTCCCCAAGGTCGATGAAGGCCCGTTTCTGAAGGAAGAACGCCGGCTGCTCGACGCGATTGCCACGCTGTTGGGCCAGTACCTCAGCGAACGACGTCTGCGGGGAATGGTGCGGCACTGGCACGTGTCGCTCGAGCAACTGCCCAACGACGACCGGCGCGAATGGCGGATCATCGTCGAGTTCCTGCGTCGCACCGATCCGCACCTGCTGCAGCGCGTGTCGCGGCGCATGATCAACCATCTGGTCTGGCAGGGGATCGAGGAGGCGCAAAACCTGCTCGAGCGGCTCGGCGCCAACCAGCGCAACCGGGAGACCTCTGACGAGAACCGCCCGATCGAGCGCGCGAGCCTCGACGAGGTGATGGGCATCACCAACGCCGCGTTCCGTATCGCCGCCTCGAACCTGAGCGACGACGAAATCGTGCACGTCATCGACTTGTGGGTCAAAGACGACAAGAGCGGGTTCCTGGTCGAGGCGGTCGAGAACCAGCGCACCTCGCTTGGCGAGATCGCGGATGCGCTGGAACGCTTCGCGCAGATGGGATTCAAGGACAGCGAACTGTCGCGGTCGGTCCAGCAGGGGCTTCGCGTGTCGCTGGTGCGGCGGTTCCTCACCGAAGACCTCGAGTACATCAACACGGCCAAGCACTACCTGTACGTCAGCGATTTCTGCGACATCGTGCAGCGCGTGGTGTCGCCGGCGGGGTCTCGCGGAAAACTGGGCGGCAAAAGCTCGGGCCTGCTGCTCGCCTACAACATTGTCGGGCGATCGGAGGAATACGAGGACGCGCTCGGCGCGATCAAAATCCCGAAGACGTGGTATCTGACCTCCGACGGCATTCTCGCCTTCATCGACCACAATCACCTGCAGGACATTCACAACCGCAAGTATCTCGAGATCGAGCAGATCCGAAAGGAATACCCGCACATCGTGCAGGCGTTCAAGAATTCGGACTTTCCGAAGGAGATTCTCAAAGGTCTCGCCGTCGCCCTCGATGACATGGGCGACCGCCCGCTGATTGTGCGGAGTTCGAGTTTGCTCGAAGACCGAATCGGATCGGCGTTCTCGGGCAAGTACAAGAGCCTGTTTCTTGCCAATCGCGGGACGAAACGAGAGCGGATGCTGGCGCTGCTGGATGCGATTGCCGAAGTGTACGCGTCGATCTTCAGCCCCGATCCGATCGAGTACCGGTCCGAACGCGGCATGCTCGACCTGCACGAGGAAATGGGCGTGATGATCCAGGAAGTGGTCGGCACCAAAGTCGGCCACTACTTCCTGCCGGCATTCGGCGGCGTCGCCTTCAGCAACAACGAGTTCCGGTGGTCGCCCCGCATCACGCGCGAGGACGGGCTGGTGCGGCTGGTGCCGGGATTGGGCACCAGGGCGGTCGATCGGCTGAGCGACGACTATCCCGTGCTGCTGGCGCCGGGCCAGCCGGGGCTGCGCGCCAACGTCACGCCCCAGGAACTGATGCGGTATTCGCCCAAGCGGGTCGACCTGATCAACCTCGAGGCCAACCGCTTCGCGACGGTGCTGATCTCGGATCTGGTCAAGCAGTACGGGGCGAAGTACCCGATGTTCAAGCAGGTGTTCTCGCTGGTCGATCGCGACGGCCTGCATCCGGTGGGCGGACTCGACTGGGACGGCTCGACCGACGACATCGTCGCGACGTTTGAAGGCCTCGCGACCACGACGCCGTTTCTGGCGCAGATGCGATCGCTGCTCCGCGTGCTGCGCGAAAAGATGGGCGGCCCGGTCGACATCGAATTCGCGCACGATGGGCAGGATTTCTACCTGCTGCAATGCCGGCCGCAGAGCTACACCGATGATGCGGCGCCGGCCGTGATTCCCAGGGACATTCCTGCCGAGCGCGTCATCTTTACGGCGAAGCGATTCGTCTCGAACGGCCGGCTCGCCGATATCACGCACATCGTGTTCGTCGATCCCCGGCAATACGAACGGATCGAGAGTCTGGAGGCGCTGCGCAGCGTCGGCCGCGCCATGGGGCGGCTCAATCGCGCGCTGCCCAAGCGCCAGTTCGCCATGATTGGCCCTGGCCGCTGGGGCAGCCGCGGCGACGTCAAGCTTGGCGTGCCGGTCACCTATTCGGATATCAGCAATACGGTGTTGTTGATGGAGGTGGGCGAGAAGCGCGGCGGAGCGATGCCGGAACTTTCGTTCGGCACGCATTTTTTTCAGGACCTGGTCGAGTCGGCGATTCGTTATCTGCCGATCTATCCCGACGATCCGGGCGTGGTGTTCAACTGGGACTTCCTGCTGAACGCGACCAATCAGTTCGCGTCCCTGGTGCCCGACATGGCGGAGCTCGCCCACGCCGTTCACGTCATCGACGTCGCGGCATCGGCACAGGGGCAGGTGCTCAGGGTGCTGATGAACGCGGACCAAGACGAAGCGATCGGGTTTCTTGCGCTGCCCGATCTGCCGTGACCGCGAGGACGGTCAACTGACGACGCGAAGGGCAATCAACTCGGTGGCGTCGCCCCCATCGGCGGAGGCTTTCACTTCGATGACGTATTCGCCTGGCGAGAGGCCGGCCAGGGGCAGATCGACCTGATAGACGCCGCCCGGCGCGTCTGGCGGCGTCGTCGCCAGATCGCTCATCTTCTGGCCGACACGATTCAGCAGGCGCACCGTCACGATCGGCACGGAGGTCCGCGGCCCGAACGCGGAAAAGCGGATCAGGAGCCGGTCCGTGCGGCGAAACTGCCGTAACGCGCTGGGCGTCGGGTCGGTCCCTCGCAGCAGCGTTTGCATCTCGCGCGGCGTGTGAGCGCAGAACACGGACGGGGTCGACAGCATCACCTTCGAATCCGAAAAGTCGGGAACGACCAACTCCTGCTGGGCCGAATCGATCACCTGTCCGGACGCCGTCTCGACGGCCGCACGAATCTGGACTTTTCCGGGCCGCACGTCAAAGGTCGCCTTCGACGGCGCTCTCAGCCCGGTTGGAAGCGGCGCGGCGCCCGGTGAGGCCGCGTCCCCGCCAGCCGCGACCGGCGCCGCATCAGGCACCGCCCCCCTAAAGTAGGGTTCGCGACCTGCTCCGGTCGCCACCAGCGCCACGCGCGCCGGTTCGGGGCGTTTCTCGCCAGGCACCGGGGGCGTCGGCTCCCACACATACGTGACACGCGTCCGCCCGTCGGGTCCGGGCGAGGTCCCGATCCAGATGGCGGTCACCGCCTCGCGCGGCACGGCCTCCACTGCGCTGAGCGCGCGCTCCACCGCGGCTGGCGGCCTGGGTTTGGGCGGCGCGGCGGCCTTGGCGGCTTCCTCGGCGGTCGGCGCCCAGTAGCCTTTCCGAGCTCTCACCTGCACACCGGGGCGCTTCAGCTTGACGTCGATCTTGTGATATTTACCGTCGGGCGTCGTCAGCGACGAGTTGTAGCCCACCAGGTAGTAGGAACTCGTGTCGCGCACGACCTGCTTCAGCCCGTCGGCCAGATCGTTGCGGTTGGTGATGGCGCGGCCGTCCGTGTTGATCGCGAGCACGTGGAGCGTGTCCTGCGACTGACGCAGCGAGTCGAGACTGGTGCGCTGATCGACGTTGTCGGTGATGTCGTAATCGCCGCTCGTCAGTCCGCGCGGATCGAGCGCGTAGAACGCGGTGTTGTTGCGATTGGCCGCGTCGAACACGTCTCGCAACTTCTGCTGGATGTCGAGATCGGCCGAAAATCTGGCGCGATCCTCGGCTCGTGTGTCGGCGGCCGGATTGACCGGGGCAGGCCACCCCGCCATCGGGCCGTTCAGCTGCGAGGGCATCAACCCGACAAAGCCCTCGCTGACCAGGATCACCGCCTTGCGCCCTTCCCTCAACGATCCCAGTCGGACAGGCAATCCCTCGAGCGCCGACAGCGTCACCTGGTTGCGCAACGTCTCGACGACCTGCGCCGGATACTGGGCGTACTCCTGTTCGAACGCGTTGCGCGGAACGTAGTTGTACTTCCGGCCTTCGAACTTGCGGATCGCGCGCGCCAGTTCGTCGCGATCTCGGCTAAAGGTCAACCCGCTCACCGGCGTCAGCGGATACATCAGCGCCACCATGTCGAGCGGGCCCAACTGCGTCGTCACAAACTGAATCAGCGGGTCGCGCACGCGCATCGCGTTCTGCACGCGCACGTGGTAGTCGTCCAGGAAGATGACGAACAGCCGGACGTCGTCTCGAGCCGCCTCCGCCTCCTCGTCGTACATCGACAGAATACGGCGAGGCGGGTCGGCACCCGGAGCCGGCGTCCCGTCAGAATTGACCAGCCGGAACAGATCGATGGACTGCGGCTTGCCGTCTTCGAGCACCGCGAAGTCGGCCTGCGTAAGGTCGGTCACCGCGTTGCCCTGCCGGTCGGTGACGATGATGTCCACGCGCACGACATTGACGCCGCCGCGGAACACCTGGCCCGGGGCAGGCTGGGACGCCGCGGGTTGCGGTGCCGGAGGTTGACTCTGAGCTTTCTGCGCTGGCGGAGCGACCGGGAGCGTGCCCTGCGCCGCCTGGGCCACCACCGCCTGCGGCGGACGACGCGCGGCCGGCATGGCGCCGTTCGCGGCAGCGGCCATCAGCGCGGCGATCCCAAACCGCCCGGCCTTGTCGAGCACCGTGCCCATTATGCGATGATAACATCAGGCTTATTTCCAGGAGACGCCATTGTCCAACGAGGATCTCACCCCTGCATTGACTCAACTGGCCGAAGACGAAGTGTTGCTGCGCGACAGCGTGGCCGAGTTCGCCGACGCGCAGATTCGGCCGCACGTCCGCGAGATGGACGAGCACGCGAAACTGCCGAAGGACCTCATCACGAAGCTCTTCGATCTCGGCGTGATGGGGATTGAAATCCCCGAACAGTACGGCGGCGGCGGCGCCAGGTTCTTTCACGCTGTGCTTGCCGTCGAAGCCCTGTCGGCGGTCGACCCGTCGGTCGGTGTGCTTGTCGACGTCCAGAACACGCTCGTGATCAATGCCATTGTCCGGTGGGGATCCGAGGACCTGAAGCAGCGGTATTTAACGCGCCTCGCGAGCGACACGGTCGGCGCGTACGCGCTGTCGGAGGCCGGGTCCGGCAGCGACGCCTTCGCGATGGCCGCCAGGGCCACCGCCGACGGCGATCACTTCGTCGTCGACGGGCGCAAGCTCTGGATTACCAACGGCAACGAAGCCGACATTTTCATCGTCTTCGCCAACATCAAGCCGGAAGCCGGCTACCGGGGCATCACGGCGTTCATGGTCGAACGCGGGATGGCCGGCTTCAGCGTCGGCAAGAAGGAAGACAAGCTCGGCATTCGAGCCAGCAGCACCTGCGAGTTGGTGCTCGAGGGATGCCGTGTGCCCAAAGCGAATATCCTTGGCGAGATCGGCAAGGGATACAAGGTCGCGATCGAGACGCTCAACGAAGGACGCATCGGCATCGGCGCGCAGATGATCGGCATTGCCGGCGGCGCGCTTCGCCACGCCATCGCTTACACGAAGGAGCGCAAGCAATTCGGCAAGGCCATCGCCGAATTCCAGCTGGTCCAGGCCCAACTGGCACGAGCGGCCACCGAAATCGAGGCGGCGCGCTTGCTGGTCTACAACGCCGCGCGACTGCGCGACGCGGGCAAGCCGTTCCTCACAGAAGCCGCGATGTGCAAGATCTACTCGTCGGAAGTCGCAGAACGCGTGACGTCGCTGGCCATCAACCTGTTTGGCGGAAACGGTTTCGTCAAGGAGTACCCGGTGGAGAAACTCTGGCGCGACGCGAAGATCGGCCAGATCTACGAGGGCACGTCCAACATGCAACTGGTGACGATCGCCAAGCAGTTGTTGGGATGAGTCATGAATACGTTGACACTTCGCGTGACCGGGATGACGTGCGGGGGATGTGAGAACGCGGTCAAACGGGCGCTCGGGCGTCTCGATGGGGTCGGCGACGTCACCGCCTCGCACAGCCAGGAACAGGTCGGCGTCACCTACGACGCCGGCCGGGTGACCCCCGACCAGATCACAGCGAAAATCGCGGCGGCCGGATACACCGTCGTCGGCTGACGTCCCACCGCCAGAGGGGCGCTCAGCCGTCTACCCGTGGCGCCGGACGCCCAGGATGCGCTCGGCGATCACCATCCGCTGGGTTTCGGATGTCCCCTGATAGATCTCGGTGGCCCGGGCATCGCGGAAGTAGCGCTCGACGCGCGACCCGCGGCGATACCCGGCCGAGGCGAGGATTTGCATCGCCTTGTCGGCGGCCTGATGCGCGGCCACCGACGCCGCCAGTTTGGCCTGCGCCGCCTCGGTCGCGATGCTGGCTTGCGTCGCCTTGAGCGAGGCCGCCTTCCACGTCAGCATGCGGGCCGCATCCAACTCGGTGGCCATGTCGGCCAGCATGAACTGAATCGCCTCGTAACTGGCGATCGGCTTGCCGAACGTCTGGCGGTCCTTCGCATGGCGTAGAGCCTCGTCGAGCGCCGCCTGGCCGATGCCGAGCGCCTGGGCCGCAATCGCCACGCGGCCGCCTTCGAGCGCCCACATGGCGACCTTGAAGCCCTCGTTGACCGCACCCACGACGTGGTCGGCCGGCACACGAACGTCCGTGAACGTCAGATCCATGCAGCCCAGTCCCCGGACCCCAAGCGAGTCGGCGCGGGCGGTCCGCTCGATGCCAGGCGTGCTCATGGGAACCAGAAACGCGGTGATGCCATGGGCGCGCTGGCCGGTCCGGGTGACGGCGAACACCAGCGCGACGTTGGCCGCCTCGGCGCACGCCACCCACACCTTGCGTCCCGTCAGGCTGTACGTCCGCCCCTCTTCCACCTGCCTCGCCTGCATCTCGAGGTTCGCGGCGTCGGTCCCCGCGTCTTCTTCGGACAGCCCGAACGCCCCGACCGCCTGTCCGGTGGCAAGCGGCCGAAGCCAGCGCTCCTTGTGGATGTCGCCGCCAAAGCGCGCGAGCACTTCGGCGACCAGCGAATTATTGACAATGAGGATGACGCCGACCGTGGCACTCGCCCGAGAAACCGCCTCGACGGCCAACGCGTAGCTCAAGTAGTCGCGTCCGCCGCCACCCCACATCTGCGGCACCGTCACGCCCATCAGGCCGAATTCTCCCGCGCGCTTTAACAGCGTGACGGGAAACTCGCCGCTCTCGTCGATGCGCGACGCCACGGGCTCGACCTCGGTACTGGCGAACTGTTCGGCGGTACGCCGGCATTCCAACTGGGCTGGTGTGAGTTCGAGGATCATCTGGTACCCAGTCTCTCAAACACCGGCCTCAGGCGCGCGGCCGACTGATCGAGATCCTCCGGCAGCACCCGCACTTCGCCGACCACCGACACGAAGTTCGTGTCGCCGTTCCAGCGCGGCACCAGGTGGATGTGCATGTGATCGACGATGCCCGCGCCGGCGGCACGCCCGAGATTCATGCCGACATTGAGTCCCTGCGGGCGGTACACCTCGTGGAGGACCGCCTCGGCCAGCGCCGTAAGTTCGATCAGTTCGGCACGCTCGGCCGGCGAGGCGGACCCCAGGGTGGCGATGTGCCGCTCGGGCACGACCATCAAGTGGCCGCTGTTGTACGGAAACATGTTGAGGATGACGAAGGCGGAGTCGCCGCGGTGAACCACCAGGCGCGCGTTGTCGGCATCACCGAGCGCGGCACAGAACACGCAGCCGCCGACGTCACCGGTCTTGGTCACGTACTGGAGCCTCCACGGCGACCACAGGCGTTCCACCCAAGTGCCTTTCTCAGTGCTTCGACTCGGTGAAGGATGAGTCATCCTCCCGACGATCCCGCCAACTCACTCGCGCGGCACGTCGTCCTGCGGGCACACGCCCGGGACCGGACGTGGAACTCGAAGGACTCAGGACGCGACCGGCGGCGGATTGTCGTTCGAGGTCGGAGTCTCGGCGGGCCGCAACGCGCTGGCGGTCGCCGAACCATCCATTTCGTGATTGATGAGGTCCTTCAATTCCTTGCCGGGCTTGAAGTACGGCACCCGCTTGGGCGGCACATCCACCCGCGCGCCCGTTTTCGGATTGCGTCCCTTGCGTGGCTCGCGCTGCCGCAGGCGAAAACTCCCGAACCCGCGCAGTTCGATTTTCTCGCCCTTCTGAAGCGCGTCGATGATGCTGCGAAAGACCGTGTCGACGATGACCTCGGAGTCTTTTTTGGTGAGGTCCGACACGCGCGAGACTTCTTCGACGAGTTCGGCCTTGGTCATGGGTGACTCGCGGCACAGAGATGAGTTCCGGGGACCCTGCACACCGATACCGGCCCGCAGGCTCCCCGGAGACGAACACCAGCCGCCACGTCGGCGGCCCGTTGCCTACTTCTCGTCGCGCTGCTGCTGACGGAAATGATCCGCCAGCGTGGCCTGCGGTTTTCCGGTCGTGTCGGAATACGTGGCCCAGTCGGCGCGATCCTGATCCAACCGCATCGCGCGTATGCTCAACCCGATCTTCCGCTCCGACGGACTCAGCTTGATGATCTTCATCGGGTAGGTCTTCTCCACTTCGAGTTCGATCTTCTCTTCCAGCTGATCGTCGAACTCGGAGACATGGATCAAACCCTCGATCCCTTCGGCCAGTTCCACGAACGCGCCGAAGTTGGTCATCCGGACCACCTTGCCGTCAACCGTATCGCCCACCTGGTGCTGCGAGAAGAACTCGTCCCAGATGTCGGTCGCCAACTGCTTCAGCCCGAGCGACAACCGCTGGTTTTCGGCGTCGATGTTCAATACGATCGCCTCGACCTTGTCACCCTTCTTCAGCACTTCGGACGGATGCTTGATCCGCTTGCTCCACGACATGTCCGAAATGTGGATCAAGCCGTCGATGTCCTCTTCCACCTCGACGAACGCGCCGAACTCCGTCAGGTTGCGCACCTTGCCGACGATGCGCGCGCCAACCGGGTACCGGGACGCCAGTTCGTGCCAGGGGTTGCTCTCGATCTGCTTGAGCCCGAGCGAAATACGCCGCGCACTCGGATCCACGCCGAGCACCATGGCCTCGACCGAATCGCCCTGGTTGAGAATCTTCGACGGGTGCTTGACGCGCTTGCTCCACGTCATTTCGGACACGTGGATCAACCCCTCGACGCCCGGCTCGAGTTCGATGAACGCGCCGTAGTCGGTCAGGCTGACGACCTTGCCCGACATGCGCGCCCCGACCGGATACCGGTCCGTGACGTTGCTCCACGGATCGGCCACCAACTGCTTGTGGCCCAGCGACACACGCTCGGTCGACGCGTCGTACTTGAGCACGATGACGTCGATCTCGTCGTTGACCTTGAAGATCTCCGACGGATGACCCACGCGCCCCCACGACATGTCGGTGATGTGCAGCAAGCCGTCGATGCCGCCCAGGTCGATAAAGGCGCCGTAGTCGGTGATGTTCTTCACCGTGCCGCGCAGCACCTTCCCCTCGGCCAGCGTCGCCAGCGTGTATTTCTTCTTCTCGGCGTTCTCTTCTTCGAGCAGAACCTTGCGCGACAACACGATGTTTCCGCGCTTTTTGTTGACCTTGATGACGCGCATCCGGAGTTCCTGGTTCTTCAGGGCATCCAGGTTCCGGACGGGACGGACGTCGACTTGCGATCCGGGCAGGAATGCGCGGACGCCGATGTCAACCGCCAACCCACCCTTGATCCGCTCGATGACGCGACCGATGACGACCTTCCGATCCGCGTAGGCCTTCTCGATTTCGTCCCAGATCTTCATCTTCTCCGCTTTTTCGCGGGACAAGACCACGTAGCCGTCTTTGTCTTCGGTCCGCTCAAGCAGCACGTCAACCAGATCGCCCGGTTGAACCGTGATCTGGCCGGATTCGTCGAGGAATTCACCGACCGCGATGACACCCTCCGACTTGTAGCCGACATCGACGATCACTTCAGACGCGGTCACCTTCAGGACCGTGCCCTTGACGACCTCACCTTCGGAGATATGCCGGAAGCTCCGGTCGTACAAGTCCAACAGGCGGGCCATTTCCTCGGGATCGACGTCGTCGTCGTGCATCCCCCCCATTGGTTTCAGCGTCTTGATCGGCGCAGCCTTTGCTGGTCTGCCGGTCGATTCTCCCGTCTGCGCTGCCAGATCCGGGCTCTCCATCCCCTCTTCGTTCGCCATGCCTTGCGCGTCCTCCTGCACTTCGTGAATTACCGGTCTTGGTGTTCAGCGCCGGCGGCTGCAGATGGTGGCCGGACCCCGCCCGCTAGCCACAAGCAGTTGAGGATAGTGCATTTAGGGACGTGGGTCAATCGAAAGACACCGGCAACGGTGCCCGAGTCCCGCGTCGGCACGCTCGTCGGATGTCGGAGCGCAGGCCCGGTGTCGGCCCGACTCAGGGGCGCGCGGCGCGCTGAGCGACGATGGCCATCACGCGGTCCACCACCTGCTGGATGGGCAACTGCGTCGTGTCGATGGTGATGGCGTCTGGCGCGACGACCAGCGGCGAGGCCTGCCGGGTTCGGTCGCTCTCGTCGCGCCGCTGCATCGCCTGCGCGATATCGGCGACCGCCTGGGTCTGGCTGGAGGTGTGCGCCGGATCGTGCGCCCGGCGCCGCGCGCGCTCCTCGGGTGAAGCGTCCAGGTAAATCTTGACGTCGGCGTCGGGAAAGACGACCGTCCCGATGTCGCGCCCTTCCATCACGACGCCATCGGGCAGCGCCATCGCCCGCTGGCGCGCGACCAGCACCTCGCGGACCCGCGCCAGCCTCGCCACGCTCGTGGTCGCACGATCACTGTCCGGCGTCCTGATGGCATCCGACACATCGGTCCCGTCGATGCGAATCTGGCTGCCGTCAATCTCGATCGACGCCCCCGCGGCGAGTTGCGTGATCTGATCTTCGTCATCGAGCGGCAGGCCCATCTGGACGGCGCGCCACGCCACCGCCCGATACATCGCGCCGGTATCGACATGGCGCACGCCCAGAGCCGAGGCGACCGCTCTCGCCACCGTGCCTTTGCCGACACCCGATGGACCGTCGATGGCGATGATCATGGAACGTCTCGACACCAATCCCGAGTCTGTCATCCGAATTCGCAGCTCCGGAGTGTAACATGAGGCTGATGCGTCTTGAGACCCTCGCCTCGGTGGCCCTGGTCCTCGTCACCGCTGCGGCCGTGTCGGCGCCCTGCGTCAGGTCGTTCTCGCGTGCGGCGGCGGTGTTCGCTCGGATGGCCCATCTCGAAGGCCGCGTGGCGTCCGCCCTCGAGCACGAACGCGAGGAGGTCTCCGTCGAAATGACGACGGTGCCGTCGCGGCACGGCAACCTCCGCGCGCGGGTGTTCATTCCCGCGCACATCCGCCGGGCTGTCACCCTGGTGGCGGGCGTCAACATGCTCGGCATCGAGGAGCCTCGCCTCTACGGGCTGGCCTACCAACTGGCGAGCGTCGGCGTGGCCGTGGTCACCCCCGACACGCCCGACTTGAAGCGCTTCGACATCACCGCGCGCACCACCGACATGATCGAGGACAGCGCCCTGTGGCTCTCGCGGCAACCGCGCCTCACACGAGACGGCCATATCGGCATGTTCGGCATCAGCTTCTCGGGCGGCTTGTCGGTCATCGCCGCTGGCCGGCCGTCGCTGCGCCCTCTGGTGGACGTGGTGTTTTCGTTCGGGGGCCACGGCGACTTCCCGCGCGTGCTGCGGTTTCTGTGCACGGGGAACGAACCGGCGCTCGAGCCCCTGGCCGCGCCCGCTTCCGGATCATCGCCGCCTGAGGTCGTCTACCGACGCCCGCACGATTACGGCGTCGTGATCATCCTGCTGGATCTGGCCGACCGGCTCGTCCCGGCCGAGCAGGTCGTCCCGCTGCGGACCGCGATTCTCAAGTACCTGCTGGCGGGACACTACGAACTGATCGACAAACGCCTCGCCGCCGTCACCTTCGACGACGCGACGGCGCTCGCTGCGGCACTGCCGGAACCGTCGCGCACCTACATGCGCCGGGTGAACGAGCGCGACGTGGACACACTCGGGCGACTGGTCGCGCCGCTGCTGCCCTCGCTCGGCACCGATCCGGACCTGTCGCCCGAGCGATCGGCGGCGCCGATCTGTCCGGTCTACATCATTCACGGCACCGACGACACCGTGATCCCGTCGATCGAAACGCTGCGGATGGAGCGGTACCTTCAGGGCCGGACGCCGGTGCGCGTCCTGCTCAGTGGTCTGATTACACACGCGGAGCTTGATCGCCAGCTGGATCTGGGCGAGGCCTGGAAGCTGATCGATTTCTTCGCCGCGCTGCTGAGGCAATAATGGAACGACTGCAGAAAATTCTCTCCGCCGCCGGAGTCTCGTCGCGTCGTGCGGCCGAGGTTCTGATTGCGCAAGGCCGCGTCAGCGTCAACGGCAAGACCGTGCTCGAACTGGGCACGAAAGCCGATCCGGCGCAGGACGACGTCCGGGTCGACGGCCAGCGCGTCCGCGTGGCCGCCTATCACCGCTACATCCTGCTCAACAAGCCGCGCGGGTACGTGACGACGCGGAAAGACCCGGAGCGCCGTTCAACGGTGCTCGACCTGCTGCCCGACGTGCGGGAGTACGTCTACCCGGTCGGGCGGCTCGACTACGACTCCGAAGGGCTGATTCTGCTCACCAACGACGGGGCCCTGGCCGAACGGCTGCTGCACCCGAGTCACGAGGTCGAACGCGAATATCACGCGAGGCTGCGCGGGGTGCCCGACGACGCGGCGCTCGACCGCCTGCGCCGTGGCGTCAACATCGACGGCCGCCGCACGGCGCCCGCCACCGTGAGGCTCGTCGAAACCGAGTTGGGGGCGCGCGAAGATCAATCGATGATTTCCATCGTGATCCGCGAAGGGCGCACGCGCCAGGTGCGCAACATGTGCGAAGCGATTGGACACCCGGTGGTGCGCTTGCGCCGGGTGCGGTTTGGGTCGATCAGCGACGCGCGCCTGCCGATCGGCGCGCATCGGGAACTGTCCGGCCAGGAAGTCGCCCGGCTCAAACACGAGGCCGGGTTGTCGATCGACTCCCGCATCATGGGTTCGTCGAAGCCCTTCACCAAGCCCGATGCGACCCCCCACGTGCGCCCGACACCGCGACCGTTCCGTCAGGCGACGCCCGATGCTCGAGTCCCGCCGGCCGAAGCCCGGACCCAGAAGCCCGGCTCCCGGCCTAGTGCACCGTCTCCTCGTCGGACTCACCAGTCTCCACAGCCTCCGGTGCCGTCGGCGGCTCGTCCGGCGTCGCCGCGTCCGGGGCCAGCACGTCCGGCGTCGCCTCATGCGGGGCCAGATCGTCCCGCGTCTCCGCGTCCGCCCTCAGATCGTCCCGCGTCTCCGCGTCCGGGGCCAGTTCGTCCGGCGTCGCCGCGTCCGACCGCAGATCGTCCCGCGTCTCCGCGTCCGACGTCAGTTCGTCCGACACCGGCTCGTCCAGCCTCCCCGCGTCCGACGTCTCACCCGCACGGGCCGGCGTCGAAACCGCCTCGACGGCCTCCTCACCAGGCACCTCCAGCGGGAGGAACTGATCGGACGGCATCGGCTCGGACAACGCCGTCGACAAATCGAAGCCGAGCAGGTCGGCCATATCCTCGACCTTCGGGAGGTCGCCGAGATCGTTGAGGCCGAAGCGCATCAGGAATTCGCGCGTGGTCGCATAAAGGAACGGCCGCCCGACCACCGGTTTGCGCCCGGCAATCTTCACCAGTTTGCGCTCGATGAGCGTGGCCAGGACGCCCGACGTGTTGACGCCGCGGATTTCCGCAATCTCGGCCGACGTCACCGGCTGGCGATACGCGATCACGGCCAGCGTTTCCAGCGCCTGCACCGACAGCTTGGTTGATTTGCGTTCGTGGAACAGCCGGCGGACCCATTCGTTCAGATCGGTCCTGGTCACCAACTGCAGACCGCCGGCAATCTCGATGAGCTGCAAGCCGCCGGGCTGCTGGTAGTCGAGCTTGAGCGCCTCGAGCGCCCGTTCGACATCCTCCTTCGGCTCGCCCGACAGCACCTTGCAGAGCGCCTTCAAGGTGAGCGGTTCGGGCGACGCGAAAATCAGGGCTTCGATAATGGCCTTGAGCTCGTCGGACACCGGGGCCTGCGGATCTGGCACCGGAAGGTCGACCGGTTCGCCCGCCACCGAGATCTGGTCCGGCTCGGCCGGCGTCGCATCGCCCGCCGACGTGGCGGTCTCAGCGGCCTCGGTTGCCGCAGCCGCCTCCATGGCCACAGGCGCTTCGGGGGCCTCGGCGGACTCTGGGGCATCGGCCGACTCAGGGACCTCGGGTGTCTCGGCCGTCTCACCGGCGACGATGAGATCGGGGGCCGCTTCCTCCTCGACGGCTGACGCCATGTCGGGCTCAGGCCGGCCTGCCTTGACGCGCGTTCCCGCCTTGCGTGCGGGTCTTTTCCGTTCCGCCATTGCCTCTTTCCTGTCGGCGCGTTGCGCCGCCTCGATGCCGCCGCCTAGTCCGCGCGTCCGGCGGGCGCGGCCCGCTTGTACACCCTGATCGTGCCGAACATGCCCGCCTGGAACACGCGCACCAGTCTAAGGCGGATCATTTCGAGCAGCGCCAGAAACGTGACGATCAACGCCGGGCGCGAATTGACGTCTTCGAACAAGTCTTCGAACCCGCACGCCTCGGTCTCCGACAGGCGGCCCAGCAGTTGCGCGATCCGATCCTCGATGGAGATCTGCTCGGCCGGCAGCGTCAGCCGGGGCCGCTGCTTGGCGCGATCGAGCACGGTCCTGAACGCCGCCATCAGGCTGAACAGGTCGACTTCGACCTCGGTCTCGTATTCCTCGCCGGCGATGTCGGCGACGCGCTGCTCGGGCCGCTGCCACTGGGCGCTGCGCAGCGTTTCCCGCTCGTGGAGCAGATTGGCCGCAGCCTTGTACTTCTGGTACTCCAGCAGGCGGTTGACCAGCGCCTCGCGCGGGTCCTCCTCGTCATCTTCCTGCAACGGATCGGGCCGGGGCAGCAGCATCCGCGACTTGATGTGGATGAGCGTCGCCGCCATCACAATAAAGTCGCCCGCCACATCCAGGTCGAGCTCCGTCATCAACTCGATGTATTCGAGGTACTGCGCGGTCACCAGCGCGATCGGAATGTCGTAGATGTTCACCTCGTTCTTCTTGATGAGGTGAATCAGCAGGTCGAGCGGCCCGGAAAAGTTCTCCAGACTCACCCGGTACGCGTCGGGCGACGACTCGAATTCGGATCCGACTGGGGTGGATGTGGCGCTCATCGCCGGTACGAAATCTTCATCGCCTCGCGGACCCGCGCCATCGTCTCGGTCGCGACCACGCGGGCGCGCCGGGATCCGTCTTCGACGATCTCGCGGACGTAGCCGGGCCGGGCCAGCACCTCGGCCCGGCGTTCCCGCATGGGCCCGAGGGTCTGTTCGAGCGCGACAATCAGCTTTTTCTTGACCTCGACGTCTCCGACCCGGCCCGCCCGGTACCGCGACTTGAGATCGTCGATTTCATCGGTGTCGGCGTTGAACGCGTCGTGATAGGTGAACACCGGGTTGCCTTCGACGTTGCCCGGAATGTCGGCCCTGACCCGCGCCGGATCGGTGTACATCTGCATCACCTTGCGGCGAACCGTGTCGGCATCGTCGGCCAGATCGATCGCGTTGCCGTAGCTCTTGCTCATCTTCCGGTTGTCGAGGCCAGGAAGCTTCGAGAACCGGGTCAGCATCGGCTGGGGCTCGACAAACACATTGCCGTAGAAGGTGTGGAACCGGCGCACCACTTCGCGCGACAGCTCAAGGTGCGGCACCTGGTCCTCGCCCACCGGCACGAAGTGCGCGTCGTACATGATGATGTCGGCGGTCTGCAGCAGCGGGTACCCCAGAAAGCCGTACGTCGACAGATCCTTCTCGGTCAGCTGATCGCGCTGCTCCTTGTAGGTGGGCACGCGCTCGAGCCACGGGATCGGCACAATCATCGAGAGCAGCAGGTGCAGTTCGGCGTGCTCGGGCACCAGCGACTGCACGAACATCGTGCACCGCTCCGGGTCCAGACCGGCCGCGATCCAGTCGGCCACGTTCGCATAGGCGAAACTGGCGAGATCGTCGGTCGCGGCGTACTCGCTGGTCAGCGCATGCCAGTCGGCCACGAAGTAGAAACTGTCGTACTGGTCCTGCAGCGGCACCCAGTTGCGCAGGGCGCCCACCAGGTGGCCCAGGTGCAGGCGGCCCGTGGGCCGCATGCCGGACACGACGCGAGATTTGGGAGAAGGCACGAGATTCACCACGTTAATAGGAGATTCAGGCTAACACGAAATCGGGCGTCAGCCCCGCGCGAAGTGGGCCAGCACCGCGTCGGCGGCCCTGGCCCCGACCACCGTGCACAGCGCCTCCCGGCTGGCCCGGCGCACGCCGGCGGCGCTGCCGAATTCGCGCAGCAGCGCCATCCGCCGACGGGGCCCGATGCCGGCGATCTCGTCGAGTTCGGAACGCAGGTCGCGCGCCCGCCTGGCCTGCCGATGGAACGACACGGCGACGCGGTGGGCTTCGTCGCGAATCCGCCGCAAGAGCAGCAGCGACGGATGATCGACGTCGAGCGCGATCGGATCGGGCCGATCGCGCGTCACGATCAGCTCTTCCCGCTTGGCCAGACCGACCGCCACCAGGTTCGCCAGGCCGAGCGACTCAAGCGCTGTGTAGGCGGCTTCGACCTGTCCGCGGCCGCCGTCGATCACGACCAGATCGGGAAACGGGCCGCCTCGCGCGAGCACGCCGTGATACCGGCGCTGCACCACTTCTCGGATGGCGGCGACATCGTCCGGCTTGGCCGGCGACGCCTGGGCCGCGCTTCGGATCCGAAACTTCCGGTACTCGCTCCGGCGCATCCGTCCATCCTCGCAAACCACCAGCGAGGCGACGGTCTCGGCGCCCTGCAGCGTCGAAATGTCCATACACTCGATGCGCCTCGGGAACGAGTCCAGGCCGAGGATGGCGCGCAAATTCTCGAGCGCCTCGTAGTTGGCGACGGCCCCCTGGCTGAACCGCGCGCGGTAGGCCATCGACGCGTTGCGGGTGGCCAGGTCCAACAGCCCACGCCGGTCCTGGTTGCGCGGGACCGCAATCGTCACCCGGCGGCCGGCGCGCTGGCCAAGCCACGCCTCGATCTGGTCGGCGTCGTCGGGCCGCTCGGCCACGTGAATCTCGGGCGGGATGTCGCGGTCCTGATAGAACTGGCCCAGCGCCGCGCTCAGCACCTGCGCGTCGGGTTCGGCGCCCCCGCTTTCGCCCTCGGCCACCAGTTCGATTCGCTCGATGACGCGACCATGCCGCATCTGGAACACCTCGAGAATCGTGCCCGAGGGCCCCGACTTCAGGCCAATCGCGTCGCGGTCGCCGAGTGTCGGGGTGGCCATCTTCTGCTGGCGATCGCGCAGCGTCTCCAGCGTCCGAATCGCGTCGCGCAGGTGCCCGGCGTGTTCGTACAGTTCCGCCTCGGCCGCCGCCTGCATCTGGACGCCGAGCCGCGCGATCAACTCCTCGGTCCGCCCTTCGAACAACAGGCGGGTGCTGGCGACCGCCGCGGCATACTGCTCTGCCGTGCACAGTTGCTCGACGCAGGGGCCCAGACACCGGCCGATGTCGTACTCGAGACACGCGCGACCTCGCTGGCCGGTGATGTGTTCCTGGCAGGAGCGGAGGCCGAACACCCGGTGGGTCAGGCTCATGGTCTTGCGGGCGAGGCTGGCCGGCATGAAGGGGCCGGCGTACAGATCGCCGTCGCGTTCGACGCGGCGCGCCACCAGCACACGGGGAAACGATTCGGTGGTGGTCAGCCGAAGATACGGGTAGTTCTTGTCGTCGCGCAGCAGGATGTTGAAGCGCGGCATCCGCTGTTTGATCAGGTGGTTCTCGAGCGCCAGCGCCTCGACCACCGAATCGGTGACGACGAATTCGAGGTGGACCGCCTGGTCGAGCAACCGGTCGTGGCGGGGCGAGGTGCCCCGCGCCCCGAGGTAACTGCTGACGCGGTCGCGCAGACGTCCCGCCTTGCCCACGTACAACGTCTGGCCGTCGGCATCCGCGAAGATGTACACCCCTGGCTGCTCGGGCAGGCGGGCGATCTGGTGCTTGAGGTCTTCGATAGGCATGGCATAAGATGACGCGATCGATTCGGGTGACGCGTCCTCTCTTGATTATACGGATGCTATGACGTTTACGGGCTTCATCGGCTTCGTCTTCAACATCCCGCTGCGCGCCATCATCTGGACGTGCGTCAAGCTGCACATCCACCCGAACCTCCTCACCCTCACCGGCGTGATCGTCAACGTCGTTGCCGCGTGGCATCTGGCGCGCGGCCGGTTCGTGGCGGCCGGGTTCTGGATGGTCGCGGCCAACATGTTCGACTACATCGACGGGAAGGTGGCCCACGAGGCGAACGTGGCCAGCGAGTTCGGCGGGTTTTTCGACTCGGTGATGGACCGCTTCTCCGACATTTCGTTGTTCATCGGCCTGATCGCCATCTACAACGAGCGCGGCACCGGCCACGGCGACTACGTCCTGCTGACGTCGCTGGCGATGATGTTCACCGTGCTCACCAGCTACACCCGGGCCCGCGCCGAATCGCTGGTCGAAAAGTGCAAGGTCGGCTTCATGGAACGGCCCGAGCGGATCGTGCTCTTCATGATTGGCGCGTTCACCAACCGCATGGCGGCCGCGCTGTGGGTGATCCTGGTGCTGTCGATCGTGACGGTGCTGGCACGGATCTTCTTCACCTACCGCGAACTCAAGGCGGGGCGCAGCCTGGGGGCGGTCAACGCGGGCACCGCGCCACAGCCCATTCCGGCGACCCAGATGGGCACCGTTCAGCGGGTGATGACGCTGCCGGTGATGATCGTCTGGCGTGGCCTGTTCTGGACGTACGAACGCGCGACGTGGCAGTACGACGTGATGGTGCTGCTGATTCTCACGTTTGTCTGGGGCACGCCGGCGCGCTTCCTCGGCGACCCGATGGCGATGGACGGCCGCGGCGTCTTCCAGTGGGTGCTCGGCCTGCCGTAGACCCCGGTTCCTCCGTCCCTGCGTCCGGCTTTTACGACCGTCTTTCGGCCCACCGCGATCAATCGCGCCCCTCCGATGTCTCTCCCGCCGCTAGACATCCTCCCGCTCGTCGTGTCCCCCCAGGTCGATCGGCGACCGCTGGACGTGGAGCTGGTGCGACTGGATGCGATCGCGCAGCAGGCGGCGCGCCTCGCCGTAATGCGCCGGCGGCACGTTGAGCCGTCCCGCGCGCTGCTGCCGGCCCGCGACAATCACCAGCGCGAGCTTCGGATCCTCTCGCCAGGTCAGCCCGGTGATGTCGCGGTACTTCACGAACCGCCGGTTCAGCCAGAGCCCGTCCCGATAAAATCCGCGCTCCACCCTGGCGCCGATCCGAAGCATGACGCCGTAGTAGGCGAACATCATCGCTTCGCCGAACACCTGACCGGGCGGCCAGCCGAGCACCAGCAGCTTGTAGAGGATGACGAGGCCGAGCCCCAGCGCAATCCCTGTCGACCACCCGGAAGCGGCCGGCCGGGGCACCGCCCACGTGAGCAACGCGCCAGGGCGGCGGCGCCGGAACGCGAGGTAGTCGTTGAGCAGGAGTAGATTGGCCGCCAGAAACCCGGCGCCAAACAGCACCAACAGCGCGCCAAGGGGATTCGCCACGCGCGTCGCAGACCGGTGGGCTACGCGGTTCGGACGGTCTCGCCGCCGGACAAGGCGGGATCGAAACACCGCCGGCAGCGTGCTTCGTAGGTACCCTGGGCCCCGAGCAGCAGGCGGTCGCTGTTGGCGACAAGCCGCTGCGTGTGGTTGGCCGGATTCCCGCACACCATGCAGATGGCGAGCGTCTTGGTGATGTACTCGGCGATGGCCAGCAACTGCGGCATCGGCTCGAACGGCTTGCCGAGATAGTCCTGATCGAGGCCGGCCACAATCACGCGCTTGCCGCGGCTGGCGAGTGAATTGCACACGGCCGGCAACTCGGCATCGAAGAACTGTCCCTCGTCGATGCCCACCACCTCGGTGTTGTCGTCCACCATCTGCAGCAACTCGCTGGCGCTGGCCACGTTCCTCGAGGGGATGCGCATCTCGCTGTGAGACACGATCTCGTCCTCGCCGAACCGGTTGTCGAATTTCGGCTTGAAAATCTGGACCTTCTGGCGGGCAATCTGCGCGCGGCGCAGGCGGCGGATGAGCTCTTCGCTCTTGCCGCTGAACATGCTGCCGCAGACCACCTCAATCCAGCCCGAGTGGCGCGTGCGTTCGATATCCATGACAAATACAGAGATCAGGAATGAAGCATTGGGGATTAGGGATTCGGAGTTCGACGGGCGCCCCGCACCTCCGCGCTAGACCCGAGCCTGATACTCTCCGGTCTCGGTGTTGATGCGAACCCGGTCGCCCACACTCACAAACGGCGGCACCGACACGACCAGCCCCGTCTCGAGGGTGGCCGGTTTCAGCTGCGCGCTGGCGGTGGCGCCCTTGATAGCCGGAGCCGTGTCCTTCACGCCCAGATCCACGGTCTGCGGCAGTTCGATCCCCACCGGTTCGGCGCCGAAGAACTCGACCTTGATCGTCGATTCGGGAATCAGATAGCCGATCATCTCGCCCAGCACTTCGTCCGACAGCGTGATTTGTTCGTAGGTACTGGTGTCCATGAAGTGATGGCCGCCGGCATCGCTGTACATGTACTGCATTTCGAGTTCGTCCAGCGTGGCGCGCTGAATCGTGTCATCGGACCGCAACCGCTGCTCCGACTGCGTGAGGTTGCGCAGGTTGCGCATCTTGACGCGCACGAACCCCCGCAGGTTGCCGGGCGTCACGTGCTGCAACTCGAGAATCCGGAACAGGTCGCTCCCCTGCTGGATGAGCATCCCCTTTTTGAGGCGTGTGGCCTGAATTGCACTCATGGTCGGTATCACGATCCTGATCCTGCCGGCCCAACCGGGCCGCTCGACGCCTCTGTGGGCAAGTTTCGCCACCGTACAGACCGCCTAGATTAGCACATCTGGCTGAGCCTATCCAAACATGCTAGGATGCCGAACGTGGCCTATTCCCGGTGGGATCGGCGTCCTGACGCGCTCGGCCTGCACGAGCGGCTCAACCGATTGGGGTCCGAAGAAGCCCCCGGCTGGACGCCGGCTGTCGACCTCTATGAAACCGCCGACCGCTTCGTCGTCAGCCTCGAGTTGCCCAGCCTCACGCGCGACGACATTCGCATCGATCTGCACGAACAGACGCTGGTGATTCGAGGCGAGCGCCCCTGCCAGACGCCCGGCGAAGCCAGATTTCTGCGCGTCGAGCGGGGCCATGGCGCGTTTGTCCGGTCGTTTGCGTTGCCGCAACCGGTTCGGGACTCGGACATGTCGGCCGAGTTCCGGCGCGGCGTCCTCACCGTGCTGGTGCCCAAGGCATCGCCGGGTCCTCGTCGCATCATAGTCACCTGACCACCATGAAACGATTGCTGTTCGCCGTCTTCGCCATCAGTGTTGGCTTCGCCGCCGGCTTGGTCGTCACAGGCCGCCTGCACATCGCGCAAACCAGCACCGCCACCCCGATCGCCGACCAGCAGCCGGGCACCGCCACGCCACAGGCTGCGCCAACGGGCAATCGATCGGTGGGCGGCTTTCCCGACTTTTCAGGCGTTGCGGCAGGCACGGTCGGCTCGGTCACCAATATCTCGTCGCAGCAAGTGGTGCGCACGTCGAACTCGCCGTTTGCCAACGATCCCTTTTTCCGCTATTTCTTCGGCGAGGACGGCGAGATGTTCGGCGGCCGCGATCGGCGCGAAACCAGTCTGGGCTCCGGCGTGGTGGTCTCGGCCGATGGCTACGTGCTCACCAACAACCACGTGGTCGGCGACAACACGGCCGAGATCACCGTGGCGCTGGCCGACAAGCGCGAAATGCGGGCCAAAGTCGTCGGTACCGATCCGCTCACCGACATCGCGCTCCTCAAGATCAACGCCGCCGGACTGGCGGCGATGCCCTGGGGCGATTCGTCGAAGCTGAGGGTGGCCGAATGGGTGCTCGCCATCGGCAATCCATTCCAACTGAACCAGACGGTCACGCTCGGTATCGTCAGCGCCATCGGGCGAACCAATGTCGGCGTCGCGGCCTACGAGGACTTTATCCAGACCGATGCGGCCATCAACCCCGGCAACTCGGGCGGGGCGCTCATCAATGCCCGGGGCGAACTGATCGGCATCAATACCGCGATCTACAGCCAGACTGGCGGCTATCAGGGCGTGGGCTTCGCGGTGCCCTCGAACCTGGCCCGGCGGGTGATGAACGACCTGATCAAGTACGGGGCGGTGCGCCGCGGCTCGATTGGCTCGCTCGAGGTGATGCCGCTCACCTCGCGTGTCGCCGAGCAGCTCGGCGTCTCGACCGACAAAGGCGTCATGGTGAATCGGATGACGAGAAACTCGCCCGCCTACGATGCCGGCGTGCGGCCAGGGGACGTGATCGTGACCCTCAACGGCAGGGATGTCACCGACGACGCCCAACTGCTCAGGATGGTCGCCGACGCGCCGGTTGGGAGTACGATTTCGATTGGCGCCATCCGCGAGGGCAAGCGCGTGGAATTCCGGGTGCAGGTACAGCAGATGTCGACCGGCAACCGCCCGGCTCGTCGGCGATAGCCAGCCTGGTGCACGCCTGCGCGCCGCTGGTCCGACGCGTGCAGCAGGTCCGAGACGGCTGATGTCGGGCCGCGCCGCGCCCCATCAAGGCGTTCGCGGGATTCCAGGCGGTCGAACCGACAATCGTTTCTGCGATCGCGAAGCGGCGGCGGCGACCGTCCGGTCGCGGTCGTGCGCCAGCGCGTCGAGCGTGGGCAAGGTCGCTTTGGTGCCAATGATGCCCAGCAGGTCCGCGACTCCGGCACGGACCTGGACATCGCGGTAGGACGCGGCCCCGCCAAGCGACGGGGCGACGGCCGGGCCCAGCTCCACGAGGTAGGCGAATGCGGCGTCGGCCGTGTCGGCATTGCCGAGTCCGTCGGTGATCTGGCCGAGTTCGCCGAAGTCGCCGGTGCGGGCCCGTGCAAACGCCGCCGCCAGGCGCACGGTGGGCGTCCGAATCGAGGCCGCCCGGACCAGCAGGGCGTTGAGGGCCGTGCGGTCGCCGATGCGCGCGGTGCCCTCGAGCGCGATGCGCCGCATCTCGTCGTCGGACACCTCGAATGCCGCGGTCAACGAGGCCACACTGGACGCATGGGCGATGCGCGCGAGTGCGTCGAGCGCGGCGAGCCCCAGTTGGTCGCGCTTGTAGTAGGCGCAGAAATCGGCCAGCGAACGGACGGCCCGGTCGTGGCGCAGCGCCCCCAAGGCGTGAATCGACGACAGCTTCACCAGCTGATCGGGATCGTTCATCGCCACGATCAGGCGATCTCCCACCTCGCCTCGCAGGGCGAGCCATTCCTGATTGACCGCCTCGGCTCGTAGCGCCGTCTCGTAGATCCGGCCCAACACGTGGATCGACGCCGCCCGCAACGCCGGATCGTTCTCCTTCAATTCGGCCAACAGCCGGGCCACCGCCCCCTGGGGGTCGGGAAACTGCCCGCGCTGAATCAGCAGCGGCCCCATCACGCCGACCGCGTACATGGCGTCGAACCTCACGCGGGGCGCCGACGCACCCGCGCCAGCCATCAGCGCGGCGATCACCGACGCGGGTGGCAGGTTCGCGATCGTCGCGCCTGGGCCCTGCACGAACGCCAGCAACGGCAGGCTCGCGTCCTTCGACTTGACGATCCGGCCTCCCCGCCCTCGCGTGTCCTCTTCGTCGGCGAGCCAGAGCGACACCTCGGTCGCAATCGCCTCGGCCTGCACGGCAGCCACCGGGTCGTTGATCAGCGGGGCGGCCTGGGTGGCAGCATCGACATAGCCGGCCCGAGCCAGCAACTGCAGCGCATCGAGCCTGATCTTGGCGTCGGCCGACTTCAACCGCGCCACGACCTCCTCGTACGCCACCTCCTGCGCACCAATCCGCGCCGCGCCAGGCGCCGCGGCCATCGCGACGCCCGCCGTCAGCAACGCCGCCGCCGCTCCCCGGAGATAATCAGTCGTGTCATCCGACGCCCCCTGATTCCCGCGTGCGCGGTTCGCCCGTCAGCACCGACCGCAGGTAACGGCCCGTGTGCGACCCGTCGTGGGCCGCGATCTGCTCCGGCGTGCCGGTGGCCACAATCGCGCCGCCCTGTTCGCCGCCCTCCGGGCCGAGGTCAATCACGTAGTCGGCTGTCTTGATCACGTCGAGATTGTGTTCGATCACGAGCAGCGTGTGTCCAGCCTGCAGCAGCCGCCGGAACGCCCCGAGCAATTTCGCGATGTCGTCAAAGTGTAACCCCGTTGTGGGCTCGTCGAGAATGTACAGCAACCGCTCCCCGCCCGACACCGCCAGGTGCGCGGCGATTTTGATCCGCTGAGCTTCCCCGCCCGACAGCGTTGTGGCCGGCTGCCCCAGCCGGACGTATCCAAGGCCGATTTCGTCGAGCACCTGCAGGCGGCGCAGCACCTTGGGCGACGCGCCGAAGAAACCGATCGCCTCGCGCACCGTCAGGTCCAGCACCTGGTGCATGTTCCGACCGCGATACTGGACGTCGAGCACCTGCGGCTTGAAGCGCATGCCGTCGCACACGTCGCAGGGCACGAACACATCGGCGAGGAACTGCATCTCGACACGGATCTGTCCCTCGCCCTCGCACGCCTCGCACCGCCCGCCAGGCACGTTAAAGGAAAAGTGGCTGGCCGTCAGGCCGTTGGCGCGGGCCTCCTTGGTGGAGGCGAACAACTCGCGGATCGGATCGAACGCTTTGAGGTAGGTCACCGGATTGGACCGGGGCGTGCGGCCGATGGGCGTCTGATCGACCAGCACGACGTCGCTGATGAATGAGGCGCCCTCGATCGAGCGGTGGGCACCGACCTTGCGCTCGGTGCCGCCCTTGAGCCGCTTGATGGCCGGGTAGATGATGTCGTGCACCAGCGTCGACTTGCCCGACCCGCTGACGCCGGTGACCACCGTCAGCACGTTGAGCGGGATCTCGACGTCGATCCCGCGGAGGTTGTGCTCGGAGGCGCCCGACACTTTCAACCGCTGCCCGGTGCCCCTGCGGCGCTGTGCGGGCACGTTGATGGCCAGTTCCCCGCGCAGATACTTGGCGGTGAGCGACCGGAGGTCCAGCATCAACCCGTCGAGCGTGCCGTTGAAGATGATGCGGCCGCCCTGTTCGCCTGCGCCCAATCCCAGATCGACGATGTGGTCGGCCACGCGAATCATGTCGGCATCGTGTTCGACGACGAGCACGGTGTTGCCCTGGTCGCGCAGGACGCGCAGGATGTCGATCAGCCGCTGGTTGTCGCGAGGGTGCAGGCCGATGGACGGTTCGTCGAGCACGTAGAGCGCGCCCACCAGCGAAGAGCCCAGCGACGTGGCGAGGTTGATACGCTGCGCTTCGCCGCCCGACAGCGTGGACGACAGGCGATCCAGCGTCAGATATTCGAGGCCCACATCGCTCAGGAATCCCAGCCGCCTCCGGATTTCGCCGAGCAGCTTGTCGGCAATGACCGCGTCTTTCTCGCCCAGCGCCAGATCGTCGAAAAACTGGCGCGCGCCGATCACCGTCAGGGCGCACACCACGTCGATGGTCGCGCCTCCCACACGCACGTCGCGGGCTTCGCGGCGCAATCGCGTGCCGGCGCAGTCGTGGCACGTCTGATAGCTCCGGTAGCGGCTCAGGAACACCCGGACGTGCACCTTGTACTTCTTCCGCTCAAGCCAGGCGAAGAACCCGTTGACGCCGACGTAGTCGGCGCCGTCGCCGTCGATCACGAACCGCCGCTCGTCCTGGGTCAAGTCCCGCCAGGCCACGTCCAGCCGCACGCGGCCAGACCGGGCCGCCCGCTTCAGATCCGCCAGGTACGACCGGTAATGCGGCTTGCTCCACGGCTCGACCGCGTCGCCGTTGATCGACAGCGCCGGATCGGGCACCACCAGGTCCAGGTCGATCTCGATCGTGTTGCCGAACCCATGGCACGTCGCACACGCGCCGAACGGATTGTTGAACGAAAACAGCCGCGGCTGCGGCGATTCGTACGGAATGCCGCACGACCGGCATTCGAAGCGCTCGCTGAACACGTGCGCCGGCGTGCCCGCGGGCGCATCCACCTCGACGGCAAACGCCGCGCCCCCGCCTTCGGCATAGGCGATCTCGATGGAATCGGTCAGTCGGCTTTCGATGCCCGCATCGATCGCGATCCGGTCCGCCACCACCTGCAGCGCCGGCCGACCAGCCAGCGCCGCCACGTCGACCTGGTCGAACGCGACCGCCAGGCCGCCGACCAGCAGGCGGCCGAATCCCTTCTTGCGCAGCGAGTCCACCGTCGCCGTCACCGCGTCAGGCGTGCCAGTGGCGCCCGCCGCGCCTGCGCCGGCAGTCGCCGCCATCGGCGCGTCGTCGGCGCCAGCCTCTCCGATCTCGTCAACCGTGTCCGCCGTGCCTATCTGGTCGGCGCCGCCCGCCCCCACGCTCAGCACCGGGAGATCGAAGCCCACCACCAGACGCGTGCCCACCGGCAACTGCACCAGACGCCGGGCGACCACCTCGGCGGTCTCCCGCGTCACCTCCTGGCCGCACTGCCGGCAGAACGTGCGGCCCACGCGCGCAAACAGCAGCCGCAGGTAGTCGTGAATCTCGGTCGTCGTGCTCACGGTCGAGCGGGGGTTGCGGACCGAATTCTTCTGGCGGATCGCAATGGACGGAGAGACGCCGTCGATCGAATCGACGTCCGGCTTCTCCATCCGTTCGAGAAACTGGCGCGCGTAGGCCGACAGCGACTCGACGTACCGACGCTGCCCTTCGGCATAGATGGTATCGAAGGCGAGCGACGATTTGCCCGACCCGCTCACGCCCGTCAGAATGACGAGCTTCCCCGACGGCAGGCGCAAATCGACGTTCTTCAGGTTGTGCGTGCGGGCACCGCGGATGACGATGTCGGTCGGATCGGGGGAGGGAATGTCTGCCATGTCTGCCATGTCCGCGACCGTGTTCCCCCCAAAGGCCCCCGGCTCGATATCCCGCAGGCCGCTGGCGCTCCCCGGCTTGGGGGCGCAGCCCACTGTGCGGCCCATCGGGGCCACGTTAAACAAACCATACTAGCATGGGCGGCGGCGGCAACACCGAACGGCTCGGTGCCGGGATGGACCGCTACAATGGGAGCGAATCCGAACCATGTCGGTGGTCAATCAGGAGTGCGAGTGATGTCCGAAAGCCGCTACTTCCACGTCGCGCCGACCGGCGCCATCACGTCGTGTGCCAGCCCAGCCGAGGCCCTTGCGGCCCGCACAACCGGCGGCTACGTCTGGCTCGACTACGTCAACCCGTCGCGCGACGAGTTGATGGAACTGGTGGAACCGCTCGGTCTCCATCCGCTGGCGATCGAAGATTGCCTCGACGAAGATCAGGTTCCGAAAATGGAGGAATACCAGGGGCACACGTTCCTGCTCGTCAACCGTTTCAGCCTGGAGCGGCAGGGCCTGGTCGCCGAGGAAGTGAACTTCTTTGTCGGCCCGGCATTTCTCGTCTCGGTGGCGGCCCATGCACGTCTCCCGGTTCGTCGCGGCAAACTCGACAAGGCCCTCGCGGTGGAACACGAGGCGTTGGGGCGGGGCCCCGATTACCTCCTCCATCTGTGCCTCGACGTCATTGTCGACGACACGCTGCCCGCCATCGAGGCCATGCAGGACGAACTGGATCGGACCGAGGAGCTGGCGCTGACCCGCGAACAGGACGCGGTGAATCCCGGCGATCTGCTGGACCTGCGGCGCAATCTGCTCGCCCTTCGCAAGAGCTTGTTCCACGAGCGGGAAGTGCTGATGAAGATCTGTCGGGGCGATGCGCGCAGCATCACCGCGGCGAGTCTCTATCACTACCGCGACATCTACGACCACCTCGTGCGCTTCGCCGAGGAGGTCGAAGAATGCCGCGACATGATTGGGACGCTGCTCGAAGTGCAGCTCGCGCTGGCCAACAACCGGTTGGCGGTGGTCGGCAACCGCACCAATCACGTGGTGCGGCGGCTCACGTTCGTCACGACCGTGTTCATGCCGCTGTCGTTTCTGGCGGGCGTGGGCGGCATGTCCGAATGGAGCATGATGACGGGTGCCGACAACTGGCGCGTCGCCTACCCGGCCTTCCTGGGTGGCATGGCCGCGCTTGGCGCGGTCAGCTATTGGGGATTGAGGTGGCTCGACCGGCGCAGCGCCGGACGCGACGCCACATAGGACCCACGCCGAACCGAGACGACGGCGGCCGCGCCTCACGACGGCCCCTGGCGCACACCACTACCGCCGGAACATGTACGCCAGCTTGACGAAGAACCCGTCCGCGGTTCGCGCGAGGCGGGCAGCCGGGTTGAGCGCGAGGTCCCGGTCGAGGCTGCTTCCGTAGCCGAAATACGCCACCGTCCCACGCGAGGCTTCGTAGGACACCAGCCAGTCCATCCGCAATCCGTCTACCCGTTGAGAGCCGGCCACCTCGCCGTTCACGAGCAACGGCAGGCCGCTGAGCGGATCCCGCAGCGCCGACCGGTGCGTGGACCGGTACTCGGTGACGAGCCGGAAGAACAAGGATCGATTCGGCTGATACTCGAGCTTGACGCGGGGAATGGTCGTGCTCGCGAACTCCACGCCATCGCGGTCCCGCCGAAGCTGAGACGACACCACGCTGAGGTCAATCCGCGCCGATGGCGTCGGCCTCAGGCCCACCGAGGCCGTCACACGCGTCTCGTGTCCATTCGACGCTTCGGCAAAGATCGGTGTGCCGGCGCGGCTGATCTCGACGTGCGCGTTGGCCCGCCGAAAGACGGGCGTGGTCATCGCATACACGCCGGTCCAATTGGAGACCGCGTCGGGCGGCGCGAACAACGCGGTCGAGCCGTCCGGCTTCCCGACGGTGTACGCGCCATACAGCGCGCGGTCGAACTGCACGAACTGGCGGCCGGTTTCCACGTCGAACTGCCATCCGCCGCGCAGCTGGGCCGTCAGGTGGGCGCTCTCCCCGCCTTCGATGGCGCCGGCGTGCCCGAACGCCCCGTACCGCCACAGGCGACTGGGTCCGAAAAACGTCGTCAGATTCTCCAGCCAGGCCCCGCGTGGCCCGTAGTACGTCCACCGGTTGTACGCGTGGAACTGCACGATGTCGTTGCGAGGCACGTATCCCGACTGCGTCTCGAACGACTCGCCCACGCCCGTCAGCGAGTAATTGAAGCCCCACCGTCTCGCGGTGCGGTCGAACTCCGCCTGCCAGAGCGGCGCACGGCTGACCGCGCCGCTGCGCTCGGTCCACGACGCTCCCGCTTGCCCGAGCACGTAGTAGAGCCCGCCGAACACGTAGCGCGCATCCGCGGCAGCCACGCGATTGAACGCGCCGGCCGACTCGCGATCGGTGACGGTCACGCCGGCGAGCGAATCCGATCCGAAATCCTGCCGAACCCGCGCGACGTTCACCCACGCATGGCCCTCGGCGGTGGTATCTCCCGCCGAGAGCACCGCGATGCCGGTCCGCCCGACTTTACCCGTCAGTTTGCCTCCGGCAACCGGATCGACGATGCGCCGCGTATACACCAACTGATTGGGCGTCGCGAACAGTTCAATGCCTTCCAGGAAGAACGGACGCTTCTCTGCAAAGAAGAGCGGAAACCGTTGGTTGACCGTCACCTGGCTCGCGTCGGATTCCACCTGGCTGAAGTCGGGGTTGATCGTCGCATCCACCGAGACGTTGGTGAACCCGAACCGGACGTTGGCGCCGGGATTGATGTCGGTCTTGCCGCGCACGAACCCGCGGGCCGCATCGATCCCTCCGTTGGAGGCACCCGTCACGAACGGTTGAATCTCGGTGACCACGCCGCGCTGGAGGTCGTGCAGGCCTTCCATCGTGCCGGTCTGGGCCAGGAAGCTGGCGACACGCTTCACGTCGGTCCACGCATCCTCGCGCCCGGTGCGCTGGGTCTTGCGGACAATGTTGATGCCCCACCGCTGAGGCCCACTGCCCGGATATCGGAGACTCTTGAACGGAATGCGGAGTTCGACGGTGTACCCCTCCGGCGTCAGTTGGCCTTTCGAATCGAACTGGTAGTCGGGATTCAGATCGATGACACCGCCGAACATGCTGCCGGCGCTGAAGGCGCCTTCGGTCTGCACGCCGTCTTCCTGCGCGCCGAGCGGATTGACACCGAACACGAACGCGCGGCGGCGATCGTTGAAGGTGTCCAGAAAGATCCGGACCCAGTCGTTCTGGCTGATGTTGTCGCGGTCCGCGACCGTGGCCCGAATCGACCCGGGAACCGAATCGTGCGCGATGACACCGAAGTACAGGGCGCTCGGCGAATAGAAGACCAGCACCTCGGTGCGCTCGCTGGCAGGCTGACCGTCGACGGGTCGGTATTCCGAGAACCCCCCCAGGCGTGTGGCGTGCGACCAGGCGGCCTCGTCGAGGCGGCCGTCAATCGTGATGGACGCGTCGATCCTCGGAATCACAAAGGTCGGGGATCCGCGCCCCTCCACGACCGCCGGCGGTGCGGCGGGCGCCTGTGCGGGGGTGGCGGGCGCCGGGACACTGGGAGCCTGAATCAATCCAAGACAGAGGAGCAGCGCCGTCATGCGATCACCCGTCCAATCGACGGTTGAGGTCTCCGACTGGCAAGCGTGAGTCCCGGAGACCTGCGAGAACGACCTCGCCTGATGCCCAGACCCGACGCGACCCGCGTCACCGGTTCACCGCGGCCATCGTCGGCGCCGGGTAGCGAAGCCCGGCCGTCGCCCCTTTTGGCATCAGGCCGTCGAGGCGGCGAAGATCGTCTGCGGTCAACCGAACCTGGGCCGCGCCCACGTTGTCCTCAAGATACTGCCGGCGCTTGGTCCCGGGGATCGGCACGATATCCTCGCCCTGCGCCATCACCCACGCCAGCGCCAGTTGCCCCGGCGAGCAGTGCTTCTCTGCCGCGAACGTCTTGATCCGGCCGACCAGTTCGAGGTTCTTCTGGAAGTTATCGCCTTGGAAACGCGGATGCAGACGGCGGGTGTCGTCCTCGGCGAGATCGTCGGGACAGGTGAAGCGCCCCGTGAGAAATCCGCGCCCGAGCGGACTGTACGACACGAAACCAATGCCCAGTTCGCGCGTGGTCCGCAAAATGTCGTCTTCCGGATCGCGGCTCCACAACGAGTACTCCGTTTGCAGCGCCGAAATCGGATGCACCGCGTGCGCGCGCCGAATCGTGGCGGGGGCGGCTTCCGACATGCCGAGGTACCGGACCTTGCCGGCGCGGACCAAGTCGGCCATCGCGCCGACGGTATCTTCAATCGGGACGTCGGGGTCGACGCGGTGCTGGTAGTAGAGATCAATGTGATCGACGCCGAGGCGTGCGAGCGAACTGTCGCAACACGCGCGAACGTACTCCGGCTTGCCGTTGACGCCGAGCCACTTGCCGTCCGGGGTCCGCATGATGGCGAATTTCGTCGCCAGCACGACGCGGTCCCTTTTGCCGCGCAGGAACCGGCCGACGAACTCCTCGTTGGTGTAGGGCCCGTACATGTCCGCGGTGTCGAGCAACGTCACGCCGAGTTCCAACGCCCGCTCGAGCGTCGCCAGCGATTCGGCCTCGTCTCGCCCCGCATAGAAATCGCTCATGCCCATGCAGCCGAGCCCCTGCTCGGAGACCACCAGACCTTGCTGACCTAACTTCCGCTGCCTCATGCCCGTCTCCCCCAATACGTCATGGCGGGCGGTCCTGCGCCGCCCCCGCGATCTCCGATCATATCTGTTTCACTTTTCGCGATCAGCCGCAGGGCCCGAACTCGCAATTTCTGCCATCACGCCTGGGCCTGCGCGATCCAGCCCAGGATTCTTGCGATTTCGCTCGCACGATCGCGGCGTCGACTTTGCAGGAGAGACCGGGAGACGGAACGGGCAGGCTGGGGCGACCGTGCCTGGATGGCGGACGCGGGCCCAATCGGTTCCAAGAGTAACGATTCCCCCAAATGAGGATTGACATGTTGACTATTACTGACTATCTTATAGTCATGAACGACGTGCGCATCGCCGATTTGAAAAGCAAGTTGAGCGAGTATCTGCGGAAAGTGCGGCGGGGCCACTCGCTCACGGTGTTGGACCGGGAAACCCCCATTGCCCGGCTTGTGCCGTACGAGGCCGACGCCGCCGCGCTGCCCGTGCGACGGCCGGTCCCTGGCGCACCCGCGCTTCAGAGCGTCGCGTTGCCGCCGCCCCTCCGGATCAAGGGCGATATCGTCACGCTGCTGCTCGAAGAGCGGGAGGCCGACCGATGATCGCGTATCTCGACTCATCGGTCGTGCTCCGGATCGTGCTCAGGCAAGGCGATGCGCTCGAGCAGTGGCCGAGTGTCACGCACGGCATTGTGAGCGCCCTGGTCGAGGTGGAATGCCTGCGCACCCTCGACCGTCTTCGCGTCACCCGAGGGGTCTCGGATCACGAGATCACCCTGCGGCGCGAGGCGGTCTATCGCCTGCTCGAATCCGCCAGTGTCGTGGATCTGACGCGGACGATTCTTCGGCGGGCCTCCCAGCCGTTGCCGACGTCGGTCGCCACGCTCGATGCCATCCATCTGGCGACCGCCCTGCTGTGGCGCGAGCGCACCGACGAAGACATCGTGATGGCGACGCACGACGCCGGCCTCGCGATGGCCGCCAGAGCCTGCGGCTTGCGGAGCGTGGGCGTCTAGTGGCCGGGGCTTTTCTGGCCTGCGCGCGACCCTGAGTCTGTGGAACGGTCGAAGGCAGCCCCGGCGATCAGGCATAATCCACCGTCATGGGCTTCTCCACCGTCGACTACCTCGTCCTGGTTGCGTATCTGGTCGGCATCACGCTGTTCGGGATGCAGTTCCGCCGGTCGCAGCACACCGTGCGCGACTATTTCATCGGCGCGCGCACCACACACTGGGTCGTCATCAGCCTGTCGATTGTCGCGGCCGAAACCAGCACCCTCACCGTGATCGGCGTGCCGGCGCTGATGTACGCCACCTTCGCCCACCCTGAACAGGGCGGCGCCTACACGTACCTGCAGGTCGTGATGGGCTACATCATTGCGCGGTTCATCGTGGCGGCCCTGTTGATCCCGAGGTACTTCCAGGGCCAACTGATGACGGCGTACGCCCTGCTCGAGACACGGTTCGGCGTCACCGCGAAACACATCGCCGCGTCGCTCTTCCTCATCATGCGGTCGCTCGCCGAAGGCGTGCGTGTGTTTGCCGCCTCCCTGGTGCTGAGCGCCGTGCTGGGGGCGAGCCTCCCCGGTTTGCCCCACCTCTGGCTCTGGTCCGTGCTCATCGTCGGCCTCCTGACGCTGGTGTATACGTTCGAGGGCGGGATCGGCGCGGTGATCTGGACCGACCTGATCCAGCTCGCGATCTACGTCGCCGGGTCGCTGCTGGCGGCGTGGCAGATTCTCGATCTGGTGCCCGGAGGATGGGGCGCGATTGTGGAGGCGGGCCAGGCAGCCAACAAACTTCAGTTCGTCTCGTTCTCGTGGGATTTCACGCTCCCCTTCACGTTCTGGGCCGGCATGCTTGGCGGCACGTTCCTGACCATGGCGAGCCACGGCACCGACCAGTTGCTGGTGCAGCGGATCCTGACGTGCAAGAACCAGCGCGACGGGCAGAAGGCACTCGTGCTCAGCGGGTTCATCGTGCTCTTCCAGTTCGTTCTCTTCCTGACGATCGGGCTGATGCTGTTCGCGTACTACCGGACACACCCGTTGCCGCTCATCACGAGCAACGACGAGATCTTTCCGTCGTTTATCGTGCATACGCTGCCCCACGGGATCTCGGGCCTGGTGATCGCCGCGATATTTGCCGCGGCCATGTCGAATCTCAGTGCGTCGCTCAATTCGCTGGCGTCCACCACCGTGCTCGATTTCTATGCGCCGATGTCTGGGGGTGGCAAGAGCGAAGCGCATCTGTTGAAGGTGTCGCGTTGGGCCACAGCGGGTTGGGGGCTGGTGCTGATTGGGGTGGCGATTCTCGCGCGCCAATGGGGATCGGTGTTTACCGCGGGCCTGACGATCGCCTCGATTGTCTACGGCCCGATGCTCGGGGCGTTTGCGCTCGGCGTGTTCACCACGCGCGCCACGACCCGCGGGCTGGTGGTCGGCATGGCGGTGTCGCTCGGTTCGATGTGGATGGTGTGGTTCAACACGAAGCTGGCGTGGACGTGGTACGTGCTGCTCGGCAGCGCGATCTGCATCAGCGTGGGATATGTCGCCAGCCTGGCGGGGCCGAGGGACGCGGCGACTGACGACCCGAACATCGTGCGCCCGTCACGGCCCGCCGGATCTTCGACGAGCTGAATCGATGGCCGGGCCGCGACTCGAGTCGCGTCAACTCCGCGCCGCGTAGATCAGTCGCTCCACCAGCCTGATGTCGGCCAGCGGTCGTTCGTCGGTCACGTTTTCGAGCGGTCCCTGCTCGTCGTCTTCGAACAGGATCGTCCAGCGCCCTGGATGCGGGTTGGCTTGACACACCGGATTCAGAATGTGGAAGTGGCCCTTTCCGGCGTTCATCCGCGCGGCCATTGTCTCCACGGCCTGGCACGCGGACGCCAGCGTCTCGTTGTCGGCAGGCACGCTTTCGGCCCCATGCAGCAGGATTGCGAGCGGCTTGGCACGCATCTCAATTGGCTCGTCGCTGAAGTACGCGTAGGTCTTTCCCTCGCCGGTCGACTCCAAGACGATCGCGCGGCGGTCTCGTCGGGTGAGCCCGCAGCCTGGCACGGTGGTATGAATGTGGCCGTGGCCGCCGCTGTCGGCGACGCGCTGGACATGCGCCACGAGTTCGTCGCAGGAGACTTCGATCACGCACAGCGCCACCATGATGGATCCTCTCGGGACGCAGTCTAGCGGCCTGCCCGACCGGAACGCCACAGAAATGTCACCAAATCATCGGGCGCAGGCGGCATCGGCTGCCCGTATAATTGCGGCTGGCCTACACGCACAGAAACGAGGCGGTTCACGGTGACACTCCGGCGCCCCCATCCGGAAGACGGCGATTCTCCTGGCGCACGCGGCCCGGTTGTCGAGTCCGACGGGCAGGCGGATCGCTCCGAACGTCGGAGCGACGGGCCTCCCAGCAGGAGGCTGGGCGGCGGCCTGATGGCACTCAGTTCTGCCGCCGTGCTGACGATTTACATGGCCGGTTATCTGCGTACCCGCCCGGCGGCAGACAAGTTGGCGCGAGACGACGATCACCGAAGGCCCGCGCCCACCGTGGCCGCGCTCACCGTTGTGCCGCAGTTGCCCGCCATACGGACCGTGCCTTCGCCGACCGCTCCGGCCAGCGTCTCGTCGAACGCGTCGACAACCGGGGCGTTGATGGTGACGAAAAGCCCGGCAGCAGATCCCGCCTCGAAGCCTGCCGCCACGTCGGCGGGGTCGGGGTCGGGGCCCGCCGCTGCCGTGCCGGCAGCGAAGGCACCAGTGGCTGCCACCAAGGCCGGCGTCGCGGCCGCGAAGCCGTCGGCCCCGCCTGCGAGCGCGGCGACGCCCGCCGTGGCCCAGACCGCGCAGGCCGTCGCGCCGGCGACGACCACCGAGACGTCGAACGCCGCTGCGGCGACCCCGGCCGCCAACGAAGCCGCGCCGGCTCAGCTGGCGGTGCCGCCGCAGCCCCAATACCAGGACGGCACGTTCATCGGTTGGGGCTCGTGCCGGCACGGAGACATCCAGGCGTCGGTCACCATCGAAAGCGGCCGCATCACGGCGGCGGCGATCGAAAAGTGCTGGACGCGCTACTCCTGCTCGTGGGTGTCGCATTTGCCCGGCCAGGTCATCAGCCGGCAGAGCGCCGAAGTCGACTACGTGTCTGGCGCGACGCAGAGCGGCAACGCTTTTTACTATGCGGTCGTCGACGCGCTCGCGAAGGCGAAGCAATGAGTGGCGGCACCGTCGCGTCGGCTCACGTGATGGGCACGATCGTCACGATCGAGGTCGTCGACACGAACAACGATCCCGATGCGGCGCGCTCAGCCTGCGCCGCAACCTGCGCCGACGCCGTCGCCCGGGCGTTCGACTGGTTCCACCGGGTGGAGGCGTGCTGCTCGCGCTTCGATCCGAACAGCGAACTGCGTCAGGCGTGCGACCAGCCTGGCGTGCCCGTCACCGTCAGCGACATGCTGTTCGATCTGGTGGCGTTTGCCGTCGCGGTCGCCGACGCCAGCCATGGCGCCTTCGATCCGACCGTCGGGCAGCGGATGCAATCTCTGGGCTTCGATCGCCACTATCGGAGCGGCCTCACCGCCGGCGCGTACCTCGCCTCCTCAACTCCGGTGAGCTATCGGGATGTGGAACTGGATCGCGGCCGATCGACGATCACGCTGCGTCGGCCGATGGTGCTGGATCTGGGCGCGGTGGCCAAAGGGCTCGCGGTCGATTTGGCGGCGCGCGAACTGGCGTGGTTCGCGGGATTTGCGATCGATGCTGGCGGCGATGTGTGCGTGGCCGGACACAACCAGGCGGGCGACCCCTGGTCGATCGGCATTCGCCATCCGCGTCGCGATCGCGAACTGGTCGACGTGATTCACGTGTCGGCTGGCGCCGTGTGTACATCTGGCGATTACGAACGCGCGGCCGACGACGCGGGCGCCGGCAGCCATCACATCGTCGATCCGCGAACCGATCGGTCGGCGACCGCGGTGGCGAGCGTCACGGTCGTCGCGCCAACGGCCATGTTGGCAGATGCCCTGGCGACAGCGGCGTTTGTCTTGGGCCCGGTCGAGGGTATTGAGTGGCTCGAGCGGCAGGGTGTGGACGGCCTGATCCTGACACCCGCGTTGGAGCGATATTCGACGCGAGGGATGCCAAGCGATGCCAGAGCTTCCGCGGTTTTTCCGATCACCCAAAGGCCAACTGATTGTCATCCTCGCGGCGATGGCAGGTCTGGCCTTGGCGAGCGGCACGCGGTGGCTGGGATGGCCGGGCGTCGCTAGCGCCATTGGGACCGCCGCCGCCATCGACGCCGTCATCCTGAGGGTCAAGCGCGGATCGTGGAACTTGCCCAGCGGCGCGATCCTGACAGGCCTCATCGTTGCGATGGTGCTGGCCGAGCAGGAACCGTGGTACGTCGTGGCGGCCACCTCCGCGCTCGCCATCGGCAGCAAGCACCTGCTGCGCACCCGGTCGGCCAACGTCTTCAACCCGGCGGCCCTCGCCATCGTCATCACGTTTTACGTATTTCATACCGGACAGAGCTGGTGGGGATCGCTGGCGGAGCTACCTCCGGGCTGGATCGCGGTGCTCGTGGTCTGCGGAGTGTTCGTCACCGACCGCGTCAATCGCATGCCCATCGTACTGGTATTCCTCGGCGTGTACTTCTTGCTGTTCGCCGGCGCGTCCTTCGTGGGCGAGCCGCGGACGTTCGTGGAGATCTTCAGACCGCCCGACCTCAACGCCGCGCTGTTCTTTGCGTTTTTCATTCTCACGGATCCGCCCACGTCGTCGGTGCGGTATCCGGATCAACTCGTGTGCGGCACGATCGGGGCGGTGGCGAGCTTTGCCATTTTCGAACTCACCGGCGCGGCGCATTACCTGCTGTCGGGCGTCCTGGTGGCGAATGCCTGGGAAGGCTGGCGCCGGGCGCGCGGGTGGAAGCGGCAGGAGACGATGGGGATCGTCAGGAATGGGCCGTAGGACGCATGCGGGGGCCATCACAGTCGCCGCCACGGCGTTCGAAGACGACACGAGCATCACAAGGCACGCGGTGGTGAACCGACGCATCGCCGTGTTTCGCGAATCGGGCCGCTCGTCGATGATGGAGCGCACCGGGCCTGCTCTGGGTGTGTTGGGCCCGGAATAGCGCTCGCGGCGCGACCGGCTCGAGTGATAATGGGCGCCGGGTCGAACCGGTCCGGGTTGAGGCTGCGATGCGTTTCGGAGGCAAGAGATGCGATTGAGCACGCGCGGGTCGGTGCTGCTGGTGGTGGTGGTTGGCCTGGTCGCATGCGGGTCGTCCCGCACCCGCGACGAGAATCAGATTCGCGAACGGATTGCCTCGATCCGCACCGCCATCGTGGCGAAACAGGCCGAGGGCATCGTACGCTGGGGCACCGACGACTGGACGTTCACCGGGCCCGACGCAACAGCCTACGACAAGACAGCATACCTGGCGCGCACGCAGGCGCTGATGGCGCGCATCGTCAACGTCGATGCGCTCGATACGCACGTGGACCGGATCGATCTGCGGGGCGACACGGCGGACGTGGAGATTACCCAGACCATGGAGCGCCACGAGAGAGACGCGAGCACCGCCAACGTGCTGCACGTGCGGCTGCGCTACCGCGAGCACCACGTCTGGGTGCGGGCAAGCGATGGCTGGCGCGTCAAGTCGGTGAGTTTTATCGGCACACCAGAACGCGAGTTACTGCCGCAGTGACGCCGGGCCGCCGGGGCTTCGCCAGCGTACTGCCCCGCCGCCGTCCTGCTCGATGCCGGCCTTCATGATGAGCCTTGACGAATTCAAACTGCTGATCGTGCTACTCCTGCTCTTTTGCGCCTACACCTGGGTGCTGCGCCAGAGTCTGCGCCACACGGCCGTGATCTTTCTCCTCGCGTGTCTGACGGGGTGGATCGCGCAGGTGCCGCTGGGGCGAGAGCTGAATCTCTACACGCCGAACATCACGATCTATCTCTCCTACGTGAGCGTGGCGGTGATCGTCACCTGGGGAGCCGGCCTCACCACCATCTATGCGGCCCATCTCTGGCTGGCGCGCGTGCTGCGGATTGGCGCTGGGGCTCGGACCATTGCGCTGTCCGGCATTCCGATCCTCGTGGCCCTCGAGTTCGTCGGCTCCAATATCATCCGCATGAAATTGCACGACTATCGGAACTACGCGTCGCTCATGCCGCTGTTGAACAGCATGAACGCGCCGCCGTGGCTGTATGCCTACTACGTGGGTACGGCACTGCTCTTCTTTTATGCGCTGATACGCCTGGGCATTCACACCGAGGATTGGAGCCGGTCCGTGTTCCGCCGGGGCGCCGGTCAGCCGCCGCGGCTCTGACTGAGCTTGCCGCCAGAGCCTGTACGCCAACGTCGCGGAGAGGCCACTGGCCCTTTGCGTCAGGCGGGGCTTCACAAAGTAGCTGGATCCCTGCGTCTGCGGTTCGGTCGACGCCGACCGGAGCAGACCTGCGCACCCCGATGGACACGACGCATCCCCGATGCAGACGTTCCCGGTACCCGGCCCGGTCACCGTTGCGATGATCCGGCCGTCGGCCGGTCGGGCCACCTTCCAGCACGCCGAAAGGCTGTCGACAGGGAAATTGATGGGAACTGCGAGGGAATGGCGATCGCGATGGCCCCGTGCTGCGCCAGTGAGGCGATGGGTGGCGCCGTCTCCTTTGGCTTTGCCGGGAAGAGGTGAATACTACGATATCGTCGGCGTCGGCACCTCGTCTGAGACAGGAGCGTCCATGCATTCTCGCATCCGCCGTCGGTGTGCCATCGTTGTCGGGATAGGCCTCTCCACCGTGCTGCTGGCGGGCAGCGGCCCGCAACGGCCTGCTGGACAGACGGCAGCGCAGCCGGCAGCGCAGCCGACCGACGCCACCGTCGAGCAAACGACGCAGGGGCAGAGGCCGGCGGCAATACTGGTCGCAAGTTTTGACGGCCTTGGCGTCGGATTTGAGGGGCCGTCCGGCTGGTCGGCCGTGCGAAACCCGTCGGACAACAGTTTGGCCGTTGGCCCCGATCACATCGTGCAAACGGTGAATTCGCAGACGGCGATCTTTACGAAGAAGGGCAAGAGGTTCGACACGACAGGCCGCGTGTTGTACGGATCGGTGCCCACCAACAACGTGTTCAAGGGGTTTGGCGGCACCTGCGAGTCGACCAACAACGGCGACGCTGTCGTCCGCTACGACCAACTTGCGAACCGGTGGCTCATCGTGATGCCGATCTTCAGGCGCGCGGCAGCGAGACCGGACCAACCCGGCATGTGGAAGGGCGGCGATGGTACGTTTCTTAGCCCTCCGGGTCGGCCCGGTCAGCCCGGCCCCCCGGCAAGACTGGTAGGTCCGCCGCCTCCTCCTCCACCGCCTCCCGTCCAGCCCGGGCAGGAGTCCGCACGCGGCCCGCGTGGCCAGGCGGGGGCTGTGCCGCGGGGCGCAACCGGACGAGGCGCGGACGGTCCGACAGGTCCGTATGCCATGTGCTACGCGATCAGCACGGGGTCGGATCCGTTCGGTCCCTACTATCGCTACGAATTTCTGAGGCCGTTGTTTCCGGATTACCCACGTCCGGCCCTCTGGCCGGATGGCTACTACGTTCCCACCAGCACGAGCGACAATCGGATCTCGGACACCGTCGCCACCGAGAAGCACGCCTGCGTGGTCGATCGCGCCAAGATGCTCAAGGGCGAACCCGCGACCGAGCAATGCGTCGTCATCAACGACGTGGGCTTTCTGAACAACGCCGATCTCGACGGCATGAACCTGCCGCCCCCCGGCGCGCCCAACATCATGATGGCGACGGGTGGCACCCAACTGACGAAGGTGTTCGACGCGCAGGCGATCGCCGTCTTGCAGTTTCACGTGGACTGGCAGACTCCTGCCAACACCAGGGTGACCTCGGCCGGAACGGTCGCCGTGGCCCCCTACCACTACCTGTGCGACGGGCAACTCACCAGTTGCGTGCCGCAGCCGGGCCTCGAGCGACGCCTCGACGCGCAGGGCGACAAGATCATGTCGCGGCTGGTCTATCGCCGCATCGGCAACCGCGAATCGATTGTGGCCGTGCATTCGGTAGACACGGCGGCTGGCGCCGGCGGCGTGCGCTGGTACGAATTCAGAGTCGACACGGCTCGTGCGGTCAGTCTCTACCAGCAGGGCACGTACGCGCCAGACGGATTCTATCGCTGGATGGCGAGCCCCGCGATCGATCGGTTCGGCAACATCGGCATCGGTTATTCCTTTGGGGGTACGCCGAACTTCGCGGGCCAGCGGTTCGCGGCCCGGCTGCCCGTCGACCCGCCCGGGCAACTCACGCTGCGCGAACGCGTGCTGGTCGAAGGCGAAGCTTCGCAGGACGCGCTGCGCTGGGAAGACTACACGCAGACGGCCATCGACCCGTCGGACGACTGCACGATCTGGTATGTCGGCGACTATCTCAAGAAGGCAGCGACGACGTATTCGACGCGGATTGGCGCGTTTCGGCTGCCTGGCTGCGGCGGCAGCCGTTAAGCCAGGAGCGCGATCACCAGCCCGCAGGATGCGGCTGACTAGAAGTCCGCGTGCTCGGTGCGCCGGATGATCTCGTCCTGCAGGGCCTCGGACAGGTCGCAGAAGTAGTCGCTGTACCCGGCCACGCGGACAATGAGGTCGCGATGCGATCCGGGGTCCGCCTTCGCCTCGCGCAGGGTGTCGGCGCTGACCACGTTGAACTGCAGGTGGTGGCCATCGAGTTTGAAGTACGACCGCACCAGGCTGCGCAGGCTCACAATGCCGGCGTCGCCGGCGAGCAGGCCCGGCGTGAACTTCATATTCAGCAGCGTGCCGCCCGTCTTCACCTGGTCCATCTTCGACGCCGACTTGAGCACCGCCGTCGGGCCGTTGCGGTCTGCACCCTGCACGGGGCTGATGCCCTCCGACACCGGCTGCCCCGCCGCGCGGCCGTCCGCCGAGGCGAGACACACCTCGCCGAAGTAGACGTGGCACGTGGTGGGGAGCATCTCGAGACGGTACGCGCCCCCCTTGGTATTGGGCCGTCCGTCGATGCTGTCGAACAGCATCCGGAAGGTGCGGCTCATCAGCGCGTCGGCATACGCATCGTCGTTGCCATACTTGTGCGTCTTGTTGACAAGCCGCTGGCGCAACGCCTCGTGACCCGCGCAATCGGCGTCGAGCCGCGCGATAAACGAGGGCAACGCGATCTCGTGGGTGTCGAAGACCAGGTCGCTGAGCGCCGACAGCGAATCGGTGAGGGTGCCGATGCCCACGGCCTGAATGAACGTGTTGTTGTAGCGCGCGCCGCCGGCGTTGTAGTCGGTGCCCGTGGCAATGCAGTCGTCGGTGATGACCGACAGGAACGTGTGCGGCATGCGCGTGGCGTACAGCCGCTCAATCAGCTGGTTACCGCGGATCTTGATGTCGAGCACGTGCCGCACCTGCGCTTCGAAGGCCGCGAACAGCGCGTCGAAGGTCGCGAAGGTCGCCGGATCGCCCGTGCGCGCACCGACGTGCGTGCCGGTGCGGACGTCGAAGCCGTCGTGCAACGCCAGTTCCAGCATCTTCGCGAGGTTGAAGTACCCGGTGAGGATGTAGGCTTCCTTGCCGAACGCGCCCACTTCCACGCACCCCGAGCAGCCGCCCTCGCGTGCGTCTTCCAGCGACTTGCCCTGCCGCAGCTGCTCCTCCACGACGGCGTCGGCGTTGAACAGCGACGGAAAGCCGTAGCCGTTGCGGATGACACGCAGTGCGTGATTGAGCACATGGTCGGGCGTCTTGCGCGACACCTGCATGTTGCTGCTGGGCTGCAGCAGGTGCATGTCGTCGATGATGTCGAGCAACAGATGCGTCACCGCGTTGGAGCCATCGCGGCCATCGGCGAGGAGTCCGGCGAGGTTGATGTTCGCAAAATCGGTGTACGTGCCGCTCTCGGCGGCGGTCACGCCCACCTTGGGCGGAGCGGTGTGGTTGTTGAATTTGATGAAGAGGCACTCCAGCAGTTCCCTGGCCGACTCGCGCGTGAGCGTGCCGTCGGCGAGCCCGCGCTCGTAGAACGGCAACAGGTGCTGGTCGAGATGGCCCGGGCTGAACGCGTCCCAGCCGTTGAGCTCGGTGATCACGGCGAGGTGACAGAACCAGTACATCTGCAGCGCTTCGTGGAAATCGCGCGGCGCGTGGGCCGGCACCCAGCGGCAGACGTCGGCGATCTTCCGCAACTCCCGCTGGCGCGCCGCGTCGCGGGTCTGCGCGGCCGCCGCCTCGGCCAGCGCCGCGTGCCGCTCTGCAAACAGCATGATGGCGTCGCAGGCAATCGACATCGCCTGCAGTTGCTCGCGCTTGTCGATCGCCGCGATGTCGTGTTCGAGGTCGAGCGCCGCATCGGCCCGTGCGATGTCGGCCTTGAAGTCGAGCATGCCCTTCCGGTAGAGCTTGCCATCGGCCACGGTATGCCCCGGGGCACGCTGCTCCATGAACTCGGTGAAGCAGCCGGCGGCGTAGGCGGCGTGCCACTCCCGGGGAAGCATCGCCATCATGTGGTCGCGCAGCGAGCGGCCGCGCCAGAACGGGATGATGTCGCGCTCGTACAGGGCGATCACCTCGGGCGACACCGCGTAGCTGGTGAGGGGACGCGTGTCGAGGATGCGCAGGTCCTCTGTGCTGTGGCAGGTGAGTTCCGGGTACGTCGGCACCGCCTTGGGCGCGGGGCCGCGCTCGCCGACAATCAGCTCGCCGTCGCCCATCCACAGCGTTTTCTGATCGCAGATGGCCCGAAAGTTCATCGCGCGCAGCACCGGCGTGCTGTGGCGCCCGTGGTGCTCGCGGTAGAACGCGGTGGTGATGGCGGCGCGCTCGGCGCTGATCGACGGGCGAGCGGCAAGACTGTCGAGGCGCAATCGGTCGGTGCGGGCGGTGGAGCTGGCCGTGGAACTGGCGACGTGCGGGCGTTCGGCTGGGGCGATCATGCGCCACCTCCAATGGTGGTATGGAGTCCGGCGGCGCGCAGCGGCGTCGCCACAGTCTCGAGTTGAGCGGCGGTGGGCGTGGGTGTGCCGTGCAGCACGTACGGCAGGCCGGCACGCGCGAACTTCGCCTCACCGATGGCGTGATACGCAAGCAGGTCCACGCGCCGGATTCCTGCCAGCGGCCGAAGAAACTCCGCGGTCGCCGCCATGTTGCCCTCGTCGTCGTTCACACCGGGAACGATGGGAATGCGGATCCAGATGTGATCGTGCACCGCGCTGAGCGCGCGCAGGTTGCCGAGGATGCGCTCGTTCGACACGCCGGTGGCGGCCTCGTGCCGCGCGCGGTCGAACAACTTGAGGTCGTAGAGCACGACGCAGGCCTGGGCCGCCGCATCGCGCAGGTCGGTCCAGCCGCAGAACCCGGAGGTGTCGAGCGCCGTGTGCACGCCCTCGGCGCGGAGCCGGCTCAACACCTCGGTCACGAACGGCGCCTGCAGCAGCGGCTCGCCGCCCGACAGGGTGACGCCGCCGCCCGAGTCGTCGAAGAAGATGCGGTCCTGCAGCAGCGTCTCGACCAGCGCACCGGCGTCGACCGACGCGCCGATCTCCTGCAACGCGCCCGTCGGGCAGAGCGCCACATCGCGCGCATCGCGCGCGGTCACCACCGGGTTGTCGAGTTCCGCGGCGCTGCACCGGCCGCACGCCATGCAGCGGTGGCGCAGTCGCACGAAGGCAGGATGCGGCGACTGGCTTTCCGGATTGTGGCACCAGAGGCAGCGGAGCGGGCAGCCTTTCATGAACACCGTGCTGCGGAGCCCCGGACCGTCGTGGACCGAGAAGCGCTGCACGTTGAAGACCAGCCCGGGCGGCGTTATGCCCGTCCCGTCTGCGGCGGTTCCGCCGTCCGATCTGTCGGCGGCACCGGCGCGGCAAAGTAGTACGCCTCGATAAACGGCTCCTGCACGGCGAACGACCAGTGCACGTCCTGGAGATGCGCGGCGGCGACCGCGATGTCGCCGCGTTCGAGCAGGCCGAGAAACCCTTCGTGCTCCACGACCGAATGTTCTTCCCACGCCTGCACCATGCCGTGGCGCCGCGGCCAGTCGTACAGGCGCTGCTTGAGCAGGTTCACCTGCGCGAGCAGCCGTGTGTTGTCGCAGCCCCGCAGATAGGCGTCGTGAAAGGCGAGGTTCGCTTCGTAGTAGCGGCCGAAGTCGCGCGCGGTCACGGCACGATCCATCGCGGCATCGAGGTCGCGCATGCGGGCGAAATCCGCGGGCCCCAACAGTGGGCCGGCCTGACGCAACGCCGTCGCCTCGAGGGCGCCGATAATCTGGTAGAAGTGGCGAATGTCGTCCCGCGTGAGCGCATTCAGGCGGAAGCCCCGGCGCGGAAGCACGGTGATGAAGCCCTGGACCTCGAGTTGGAGGAGGGCCTCGCGCAGCGGGGTGCGGCTGACGCCCAGCCGGGCGGCGAGTTCGTTGAGATCGAGAAACTCACCCGGCTGCAGACCACCGTGCGCCATCTCGTCCCGCAGGTATTCGTAGATCTGTTCGCGAAGCGAACGGATCTGCAGCACGGGGCGGCTGGCAAGCGGCGGGGCGGATTGAGCCGATGTCGCCATGGTCAGATATCTAATATATCAGCGCAAATAAAGCCGCGCAAACCCCTAAATGCGCGTACCACGGCGCCAGGTCAGCAGATCGCCCGCTATCGGGTCGGGGCACAGCGGCGGCCGGTCGACCCGTCAGCAATGCGCGCGACTTATCGGAGACCGAGTGTGCGCAAGTCGTCGAGGATTTCTTTGAGGCTGGTATCGACGCGGTGGTCGGGGTCGAGCGCGATCCTGACGGTCCACTCGAGGTCGCGCCCCTGCCGGTTGACCCGTTTGGCGAGTTCTTCGTTGTCGGGCATCAAGGCAAGGCCCTCGGACCACATCGCCTTGGCTTTCGGCAGGTCTTTCAGTTTCCAGTAGCCGTCCCCGAGGGCGATGTACACCTTCGCGTGGTACGGCCGCGGCGGACTCAGCCGTTGCAGGCGCAGCGCCTCTTCGAGATCGGAAACGCCGTGCCGCACGCGATTGAAGATGATCGCGTCATAAAACAGATTCACCAGCCCTCGAATGTAGTACATCAGGGGCGTCGGACGAATCGCGATTGCGGCGGTCAACCGTTCGATCGCTTCCCTGCCCAGCAGCGCCTGGCGGATCTTGCCGGACACGGGAACCTTGTCGATGCAGGCGAGCGCCAGATTGGCCTGCGCTTCGATCGAATCCCGCCTCGCGTCTGCCAGTTTGGCGAGCAAGTCTATCGCGCGATCGTGGGCACCGCTCACCAGGATCAGTTCGCGATACCGCGCGCCTGTCCTGAGGCTTCCCGGGTCGGCGCGCAACTCCGCCTCGAGCGCCAACACTTTGGGCCAATAGTCGGCCGCCAGGCCGCGCGGTCCCACAGCCGCAGCTGTGGCCGGCTGCTGAGCAACGGGCATTGCAGCCACGGCGAGCGCGACCAGCAGAGCCGCAACCGGAGTCACCGCGTTCGTCCTTGTCCGCCCGACAGGGCCGGCTCACGCGAACTCAGCGCGAACCGGGTCGGGCCGCTCGCGCCCAGCCTCTTGATCATCGTTGAGGTCTCGAAGTCGCCAATCCGCCAGACGCCGAAGTGGTCGTCGAGAAATACCGGCGTCAGCGTCGGACACGACTCGAGCCCAGACCCGCGGGCCGCCAGAACGTGGGTGGCCTCCCCGGCTCGATGCAGGTCCTCCAACGCCTCGCAATCGGGCGACGCCGCCTGGATCCGGCGTGCGGCCTCGATGCGGCGCCACCACGCGATGACCTCGACGTCCTTGTAGGGATGCGATTTCAGATCCACGTAGGCCGGCGTCCCGGTCGCCAGCCTGAACCGCTCGAGGTCAAGCGGGATCAGGTACGTGTCGCCCCGCTGCCGGGTGCGCCGCACGTACGCGAACGCGCCCAGCGCATCGGTGCGCAGTTCGTGGGAGAAGCCGCGGATGTGTGCCGGCGCGAGGGCCCGATCGGCGATCTGTGTGATCGACGAGACGCCGTAGAAATATGAGAAATGGAGGGTCATTTTCGCTGCGCCGCCGATGGCCAGTGCACACATCGCGACCCCGGCGATCCACACGACACGCCGCTCGATTGGATGCACCAGCCATCCGCGCCACTGCATGACACCGCCAACCACTCGGCCGGTCCACACGGCGGTCGCAAGCGGAACCAGCAGCACTGACACCCGCCACGGGAACAGGAGGGCCAGGCCAGGATTCCCCGTTGCGATCTGCGCACCGGTCAGCGTGACGCCGGCGAGGAACGCCGGCCCGAGCAGGTACAGCAGCTGACTCCGTCGCATACTGCAGAGCGCACCTGCGACGAAGCCGACCTGGAGCCATGCTTTCAGCCCCAGCCAGCGCTCCGGCATCGTCTCGACCGGCAGATGCGCGATCAGGATGGCCGAGGCCTGCTGCCAGTCTTGCGTCGTGGTGGCGCCGAATCGCACGACCACATCTGCGACCACCGGCGAAACCAGGACGCCAAATAACAGGAGCCGGGCCGCCACCCGTCGCCACGTCCCGCCGTGAAACCGCGCGTACAGCGCATGGCCAACCACCAAGGCAGCGGCGGTCACTCCGTAACTGGGGTGCACGGTGACAACGGCCGCGGTCAGCACGACGGCCGCGGTCGGCCGCCCCCGAAGAAACAACAGCACCGCGCCCGGCAGCAGAAGTCCAATCGCACTGCCCTGGAACATCGCGTGGCCGAAGATTTCCTGTTCCGCCACACCCCAGGTGAACATCTGCCACCAGTACATGTGACGCGCGTCGAATCCGATCAGATACCCCACGACCTCGCTGTGCAGCACGGTCAGCACGGCGAGAGTCGCAAGACGGGCGGACAGCCTTCGGCACGCTGGCACCAACTCGCCGACGATGCCCAGGACGCTCCAGATGTAGGCCGCGATGAGTGCCTGGTAGGCGGCGTAGAACGACCACTCACCCAGGTAGCGATACGCGAACCGGACACCGGCGCTGAATACAGGAAACGGATCGGCGGTGGCCGTCAGCCAGTCGTCGCCAATCCATCCGAATCCGGCCTGCGCGAGACCCGTCAGGAAATGGTGATTCTGATTCGAGCTGTACAGCGGAAGCTGCGTATACGCCAACCCGAAGGCGATGGTGACCAGCACGAATTCGATGAACCGGCGCCGGGGGGGCTGTTCGCTAATCAAGGGAGCAATCCCGGAGGCGCATAAACCTGGCGTCTCGTGCGCGAAGCCGTGCCAGCAGACCGACCAGCGACCGGCGAGCGTGCTCCCCCGTTCCGGCCCGGCAGTCCCACCGGATCGGTGCCCGGCGAAGATCGACGAACTCCCAGGGATGAACAAACAACACCACCGGGTCGCGCAGGCTTGCGATGATCGGATCCAGCAACCACGTCGGCAGCCGGAGCAACGAGGACGTGATCGACGCCGGGATGCGCGTGAGTCGGCCGACGCGATGCGGGCGCACACCCAGGCCCTTGTAGCGCGCCTCGGAGGAATCGACGTCGAATCCCGCGTCGGCCACCAGCGGCACGTGGGTGGCAGGCAGGCGAAGGTACGGCGCGCGAAACGACACCACGGGCCCGAACGCGCGGAGGCTTTCGCAGGCCGCGGCGAGCGCCCGGCGCGCCAGCGCTTCGGTCAGGCGCGTATAGTCCTCGTGGTCGTCGCCGTGGCAGCCGAGTTCGTGGCCGTGTTCAACCACCGCGCGCACCAGGGGCGCATGCCTCCGCGCGATGTCGCCTGTCACGAAAAACGTGGCCGGCACGCTCGCGCTGGCCAGCACGTCGAGCAGCCACGGCAGCGCTTCGACAATCCCGCGCCGCGTGGCGAGGAAGGGCGGGCAGTCGGGCTCGACGTCGATGGTCAGGCAGACTCTCACACGAGCCTCCGCAGGCCCCGCCGGCGGCGAAACCGTTGAATGGTGTCGCGGTAGACCTCGACATGGCGGGCGATGACGGGGTCCCACGCGTACTGCTCGACGCCTTCCCGGGCCGCCAGGCCCAGCGCGCGCCGCAACGACGGCTCCGACGCGACCCGGACGACGTGGTCCACCAGTTCATCGGTGGTGTTGGCCAACAGCCCACTTCGTTGGTGCTCGACAATCTCGGGCGTCGCGCCGTGGTTCATCGCCACGATGGGCAACCCGGCGCATCTGGCCTCGAGGACTGACAAGCCGAAGGCTTCCATTTCGCCGGTGTGGACAAACGCGGTGGCCCCGTTGAACAACACGGCCAGGCGTTCGCGCGAGACCTCGCCGAGAAACGTGACGCGGTCGGCAACCCCGAGGTGGCACGCCAGCGCTTCGAGCGACGCGCGGTCGGGCCCGTCGCCGGCAATGGTAAGCCTGACCCGCGCCGCCCCACTCAGGCGCGAGACGATCGTGGGCAGCGCCCTCACGATGGTCTGCGGACTCTTGGTCCAGGTCAGCCGCATCACGCTGACCAGATGACAGTCGTCGGGCTCGACCCGGGTGGCATACCAGGCCTCTGGCCTGATGCCGTTCGGGAGAATCGCGACCTCCTCCCGACCGGAGACCTCGCGCGCATCGATCGCGGCAGCCTGGCTGACGGCGCTGACCAGGTCGGCCCTGTACGAAAACACCCGATAGACGGCTCGCGCACCGCCGATCGCTTTTCCGCGCAGCAGCGAATGGTGCGTCGTGATGGTCGGCACACCCAGGTACCTGCCAGCGATCAACATGCCGATTGCCGCCACCGAGAAGGTGCCGTGCGCATGGACCAGATCGGGCTGCAGCCCCCTCAAAATTCTTACCACCAGGGGAATGCGCAGCAGGTTGGGCTGCGCGACGCCGAGGCGCGGCCACATCGGCACAATCATTCGATGCACGGGGATGCCATCGACCATCGACGGGCCCGGCACCGTCGTGAACACCACGACATCGTGACCTCGCGCACGCAGTTCGCGGGCCAGGTCCCGGAGATGCAGCTCGATGCCGCCTACTCGAGGCGCGAACCAGTCGCTCGCGATCGCGATCCTGAAACGGTCCACAACACCTGTCCTCCGAGGTAGATCATCGCCCCGCCGCCTGCCGCGGTGCCAACGCCGTACGAGATCGCGCGTTCCAGCGCCACCACCGCCGCCGCTGGCGCAGCGGGCACACCGAATGCCAGCACTGTTCCGAAGAGTCCCGCCTCGATCACACCGAGGCCGCCGACGGTCGGCGCCAGCCCGCCGATCACGCCAACGATGGACAGCAGCGCGACCTGCGGAAGGGAGAAAGGGATGCCGCACGCGGCGCCCACCAGCCAGAGCCGCGCGACATCCTGCGCCCAGATCACCATCGAGCAGCACACCGCAGGGCCCAGGGCGTGGCGACTCCTCGACATCCGTTTCCACCAGGCTCCCCAGGCGGTGGAGGGTTCGACGCGGGTTCCGCGCCCTCGACCTCGCAGGACGCGGAACAGCGTGAATCCGATGGCCGCCGCCAGGACGCCCGCTGCCAGCAGCGGCCACGCGCGAACCGCCGGCAGGGTGGCAAGGGCAAGCGCGGCCACCGGCGGGATGTCCGTCAGCCGGTCGCACACCACCGACAAGGTGGCGTCGGCCAGCGAGGCGCCCGCCCGCCGCTGCACCAGCGCGACTCGGCTCGCCTCACCGCCGAGCCGGCTGGCAGGCGTCGTGTTGTTGACGAAGACACCAGCCGCGTTGATCAGCACGGCGTCCTGCCACGTCGCGCCAACGCCAAGCGCACGCAACACGATCAGCCACCGCACACCGGCCGCCACCATGCTGATCAAGTACAGCGCCAGCGCCCCGGCGAGAAACGCCGGGTCCGCCGACATCAGCGTCCCGAAACCGGTCTCGATTGTGTGCCACACCGCGCTGACATCCGTCGCACAGAACCCGTGCCACCGACTGCGACCCACTCACCCGCGATCGATTCGCGGCAGACGGCAGGGTATCACGCGCCGCTACACCATGATGCGCCAGGTGTAGAACAGACAGGCCACCACGACCTGCGCGCAGAGCAGCCCCACCAGCCACCGTCGTTCGCGCGCCTGAGAGATCCGGCTGGCCAGGAGCAGGAACAGCGGGAACAGCACCGACGTGAATCGCCCCATCGACAGAATGCCGTGCGCGGCGAGCGGGGGTAGCACCGACAGGCCGACCAGCAGCGCGTGTGCCGTGCCGAACCGTCTAAGAATCGGCAAGACCGCCCCGATCGCGAAGAGCACAGCCGCCACATTTGCTGCGTGGACCATCGCGTCGGAGGGCCGGAACGGCAGCGCCGGTCCCCATCGGGGATCGAAGGCGGTCGCCATGCCGGAGGATAGCGATCCCCATGCAAACTGGCCTGTGAACCACGCCATCGGTGCTCCCACGGCCCAAGCCAGATAGACGGAGAATGCCAGCAGGCCCACCAGCGGCGTCGCCGCGGCGACAAGCGCACGCAGGCGCGCGGCGCGAGGCAGACCTGTGGACTGCTCGAGCGCCAACCACGCGAACGCGGCGCAGACGATGAATCCGTTCGGCCGAGTCGCGCCGAGAAGGACGCCCCATGCGGCGGCGGCCAACAGCCGACGCTCGCGATGAGCCAGCCATGCCGACAGCAGCAGAAATACAAAGACCGACTCCGTATAGACCGCGCCGTAGTAGATGGCGAACGGATAGGCGGTCATCAGGAGCACCGCGCGGCGCGCGGCCGCCTCGCCCAGTTCGATCGACGCGACGCGATACATCGTCCTGGCGGCTGCCGCAAAGGCCGCGAGCGAGATCGCCACGCCGGCCCACGCCAGGGGCCAACCTGTTGAGGCGCCGACCATCCGGATGAGCAGGGGGTAGACCGGAAAGAACACCGGGTTCTGCTGCAGAGGCGTCGTCTCGACCCAGGAATAACCATGCGCGGCGACGTCGAGATACCAGTACGCGTCCCATCGGGCCGGCAAGTTGGCGAGCACGTTGGGCGACACGCGCCACGCCGCCTGTTCGGTCGGGAGTGGATCGTAGCCAATCGTCCACGCCGCCAGCGCACCCACTACCAGAATCGCAAGGCGGATGGCCATCGCGGCACCCACGGCCGATCGGATCGCGGGCCTCGACCGCGTCCCCGCCGCGCCTGTTTCCACCGCAGGCGACTTCGGGTCCAGTGCCGCCATCATGGTTCCTGGTTCGCGAGGCGACGGTAGAGCGTCGCCCCCGCGACGCGTGTGGCAACCTCGTAGCGTCGAGACACTACGTCGACCAGCGCAGGGTAGGTCGCGATTGAACGGCCGGTCCACCGGTCGAGGCCAGCCTCGGCGGCATCGACAATCCAGGTCGGGCGCCGCGTGTCGAGGTCAGTCAACAGCATCGGCCAGCTCTCCGGCACGATGAATCGATCGGTGTCTGAGGCGCCTTCCCTGTCGGCCGGGGTGCCCCACATCTTGCCTGTCTGATAGTTGCAGAACGGGAATCGCGTGCCCATCGGCATCCGGGCGAATGCATAGATCTGCGAAGAATTGCCCCACACAAATAACGTCTCGCCAGGCGTGGCGCGCTGCCGCAACGCCTCGCCGACCATCCGGTACACCCGGGTATCGCGGGCCACGTCGGTCCGGACATACGGGTCGAACACATTGCCGAACCAAAACAGCAACAGCGGCGCGAGCACCCCGACGCCGACCACCGTCGGAGACACGCGTCGCATCAGGCGAGGCACGCCGACTGCGGCGAAGACGCACAACGGTGGCACCAGTTGCAGGTAGTAGTGCAGAAAAAACCGTCCTCCCGCCGCCACGCCCAGCGCGGCGCAGGCGAGCCACACGACCCACACCAACCGCAGGCCCCTTGGTGCGGTCGCCGCCGAACAGGTGTCGTTGGATCGCCAACCCATCCAAGCCGATACGACCAGCACGGCATTGGACGCGGTCCATGCGAGCGTCCACCCGGCAGCGTTTCCACACACGTCAGCGGCCCGAAGCGCCCCCGCGTAGGTGAGCGGGAATGACCACGCCCAAAACTGTAGCGCATCCAGGTGCCCGGCGGCCGCGTAGCCGCCGATCAGCAGGGCTGCCGGAATGACGGAGCCGGCGGCCGCGCCGGCAAGAGACCAGATCCGATCAGGCTTCGGACGCCACATCCACGCCACGAGCAGGGCGGGCGCCAGCACGGCAATCGCCTGATACTTGAACAGCGCGGCAACGCCGATGCACACGCCGGCAGCTACCGACACACCCATGCTCGCCACGGCCCCCCCCCGTAACCCATTCGACCCGGGGGACGGCCTGCGTCCGGCCATCAAGACGAGTCCGGCCATCGCCGGCAAGGCCATCATCAATTCGGCGTTGGCCGCCAGCATGTCCTGCCCTGGTCCCATCGCGCACGACACGACATAGGCCAGCGCGGCCAGGCGGCTGGCACCCTGACCAACCCCGACGCGCCGCGCGAACGCCGCCACCAGGAGGGCCGTGCAAAAGACGACACAGACCGACCATGCGTGAACCGCCTGCAGGGAGTACTGGCCGGCGACAGCGAATACGGCGGCGTATGTCACCGAGATGAGGGGAGGCTTGTGATCGACCGCGCCCACATAGAGCCACTGCCCGTTCAGCATCGCGTTGGCCAGGGCCGCGTACGTCGCTTCGTCGCCATTGAACAACGGATAGAAGAAGACCGGCGCGCGGGTCGAGAGCGTGGACAAGGCGAGCGCGAGGATCCACCGCGTACGAGACCAGGCGCCGGGCTCGGAGATCATCGGCGCGGACTGTACCACAGCAACCGGCTGCTATGATGGAGGTTCGGGGTGGCCATCCCCCGCGGGCTGCCGCGGGGCGGCGCGCCCCGGTTCCTCGGGCAGTCCATGACCCACCACCCACGATTCGCCCGTCTCACATGTTGCGGGATCCTGCTCGCGTGTCTCGCGGCCAACACGGCGGCGCAGGGATCGGCGCCACCCGCCGATGCGGCAACAGGCACGCCTGGGCAGACCCAGACCGGCACGCTGCAGGGTCGGGCGACAGCCACCGAGAACGAGATTCCGTTGTCCGGCCTGTCGGTCACGGTGATGACGGACCAGCGGCACGTGGCCGCCAGAACATTTACCGGGCCCGACGGTAGATTTGCGATCACCGACCTTCCGCCAGGGTCCTACATCGCCCGTGTCGCTGCGGATGGATTCGAGGCGTCGGAACGGCCAGTGACGCTCAAGGCCGGCGAGCGTATCGACGTGTCCTTTAATCTGCGACTGGCCGGCGTGGTCGAACACGTCGAGGTGGTCCGCCCTCCGGATTCGACGATTGGCTTCGGGATGATCGCATCAATTGGCGCGAGGAATGCGCTCGACAGCCGAGAGGTCGGCGGGTCTGCGCTGAACAACGGCGACATTCTCGCCGCGCTCGGTATTCTGCCGGGCGTGGTGTCTCAGGCCAATGCGCTCAGCATCCGCGGCGGACGCACCAGCCAGGGCCGGCTGCAGATTGATGCCACCGACGTGTCGGATCGAGTCACAGGAGAGTCCTGGTTCCGCCTGCCCGGCGATGCGGTCGCACTGGCCGAGGTATTTGTCAGCCCGGCCGCGGCCGAATACGGCCGCTTCGGGTCGGGGCTCACCCTGCTCAGCACCAGCGCCGGCAGCTCTCGCTGGACGACGGCGGTCAACAACCTCGAGCCTGGCCTCATCACCAAACGCACCAATCCGCTCGTGGTGGTCGGACTCGAGTCGGTCAGTCCGCGCCTGAGCGTGCGCGGTCCTCTCATCAAGGACACCCTGTTTGTGGCCGAGAGCATCCAGCTCCGGTACATGTCGAGCGAAATCCAGAGCCGGGCGCAACATGAGCGCCGACGCAACCTCAATCTCAGCAACTTCACGAGGTTTGACGCGGTCGCCAGCCCCCGCCACACGCTCACCGGAAGCGTGGGCGTCTATTGGCAACGCCTGCTGGGCGCCGACGTGGATACGTTTACCCCGCCCGCCGCCGCCGCCGACGTGCGTCGCCAGGCCTACGTGGGGTCGGCAAGGGATTCTTACCAGGCGTCGGCGACGACCGTCGTCGAAACGAGTGCGACGTTCAGTTACATGCAATCGGCCACCGGGCCCCATGTCGAGGGTCTGTACGTGTGGGCACCCGACACGAAATCCGGGGGATTTTTCGCCAGCCAGGATCGGCGCACCGTGTCGTGGCAATGGTCCGAGGCCCTGAGCCGTTCGCTCGACGGCCCATGGGGGCAACACCTCCTCAAAGTCGGTGCCGACGTCGCGAGCATCGGTCACCGCGCCACCAGCCAGTTGCGTCCCGTGGAGGTGCTCGCCGGAGATGGGAGCACGGTTGGCCGAATCGTGTACGGCGCCAGTCTGCCTCAGGATCGCCGAGTGTGGGAAGCGTCGGCCTTCGCCCAGGATCGTTGGCAGCCGGTCGAACGGGTGACCGTACAGGCAGGCGTCAGACTCGATCGGGACGGGGCGTTTGGGGCGGTCGGGATCTCGCCCCGCGCAGGCGGCGCGGTGGCGCTGGACCGCGGCCAGCGAACGATCCTGCACGGCGAGGCGGGCGTATTTCGCGAGCGAGTGCCGCTCGCCGCCACGTCATTTGCCCGATCCGAAACGCGAACCGAAGTGGGCTTCGGGGCGTTGCCTGCCGCAGGGGATTCCGCCGTGACGTGGGTGCCCACGTTGGGTGCCGTTGGTCCACAGCCCCGGAACTGGACGTGGGACCTCGGGCTCGATCAGCGGATCTCGCAGTCCCTCTCGCTGCGCGTGCAGGTCGTCAGACGAACCACCAGCCACGAACTGGTGGTGTCGCCAAGCGGAACCGGGCCGACTCGGGCGCTGGAACTCAGTTCGACCGGCCAGTCCCGCTACGGCGACATCGAGGTTGTGGCACGTTACAACTCGGCGTCGGCCTGCAACGCCACGCTCGCCTACACACGGGCGTCGTCGTGGGGCGATTACAATGCCTTCAGCCTGATGGCGGCAGATATTCGCAGTACCGTCGTGCGGCCGAGCGCCTACACCCGCACCGACGGCGATATCCCACACCGCGTGGTCGGGAAGGCGGCCTTTACGCTCGGGCCTCAGTGGGCCGCGGAAGTTTCCGGGCAATGGCGGACGGGGTTCCCTTGGACACCGATCGACGCGAACCTGCGGTCGGTCGGGGTGCCCAATCAGGCCTATCGATATCCGTCGGTGGCCATCGTCAGCTTTTCCCTGGAACGGCGCGTCCGGATCTGGAAACTCGACGGATGGATCGGACTGGTGGTCTTTAACGCGTTGAACGCGTTTGCGCCCGCCGACGTCCAAACGAGCCTCTCCTCTCGCTCGTTTGGGTACTACTCGAATACCGATGTCCGGTCGATTCGATTGGGGTTCCGTATGCACTGAGCCAGATTGGGCCAGCTTGATCGATGGTGCGGTATTGCATAAGATAACGACGCTCCACGCACGAGAACCTGATGAGTAGAGATCCCGCGTTGTTAGACACTCTCGAGCCCACCGTTATTGGCCTCATCGCCAAGCACCAGCGGCTTGAGCCCGACCAGATCACCATGGAATCCACGTTTAGCGATCTGTCGATCGACTCGCTGGATGGCATGGAGTTGGTGTTCAAGTTCGAGGAAGCGTTCGACATCACAATCCCGGACGATGTCGCCAGAGACCTGCGGACGGTGCGGCAGATCGTCGATGCGTTGCGCCAGGCGATCGAAGCGCCGGCCGCTCCCGCTGCACCACACACATCCGCATGAGGCGCGTCGCCATCACCGGCCTGGGGTCGGTCTCGGCCCTCGGGATCGGTGTGCCAGCGTTCTGGGACAGCCTGATCGCCGCGCGGAGCGGGGTACGGTGGCTCACGCTCATTCAGTCGCCGACCGCGTCCACACGCATCGCGGCAGAGGTCCAGGGGTTCGAGCCTCAACGGTGGATGTCGGAAGACAAACAGTCGCTGATGGATCGGTTCGCGCAGTTTGCCGTGGCGGCCGCCTCGGAAGCGATTGGTGATGCGGGGCTCGACTTCAACCAAGACCAGAGCTATCGGGCCGGCGTCTCCATCGGTACCGGGTCTGGGGGCGCCGGGGCCGAAGACGACGCCTACCTCCGCCTGTACCGCGACGGGGCGACGCGCCTCCACCCTTTTACGATCCCCCGACTGATGTACAACTCCGCCACGGCCCACGTTGGGATGATGTTCGGTCTGCGCGGGCCGTCGCTATGCTATTCGACGGCCTGCGCGTCGGGGACGCACGCGATCGGGGAGGCGGCCGAGATCATCCGGTCGGGGCGGGCCGACGTGATGGTGGCTGGCGGCGCCGACGCCCCCATCTCCGAAGGTGTCGTCAAAGCCTGGGAGGCGATGCGTGTGCTGGCCCCGAGCCCTCCGGCCGGCCCGGCCGGGGCGTGCCGGCCGTTCAGCCGCGATCGTCGGGGAATCGTCCTGGGCGAAGGGGCCGGCATCGTCGTGCTGGAGGAATGGGAACACGCTCGAGCGCGCGGCGCCCACATCCATGCCGAGTTGGCCGGTTACGGCGCGACCGCCGATGCCGGACATATCACGCAGCCAGGCGTCGAGTCGCCAGCCCGAGCGATCACCCTCGCGCTGGCGCAGGCGAGACTGATGCCCGACGCGGTCGGCTATGTCAACGCGCACGGCACCGCGACGCCACTCAACGACGAGACCGAAACCACGATCCTGAAGCGCGTGTTCGGCGCGCACGCCTCGAAGCTGGCGATCAGTTCCACCAAGTCGATGCACGGCCACGCGATGGGCGCATCGGGCGCCCTCGAACTGGTAGCAACCGTGCTGGCGATCGAGCGATCCACGCTGCCTCCAACGGCGAACTACACCGAGCCCGATCCGGCCTGCGACCTCGACTACGTGCCCAATCACGCCCGCGATCAGGCCGTCGACGCCGCCATCTCCAACTCGTTTGCCTTCGGGGGACTCAACGCCGTGCTGGCCGTCAGGCGCGTCGGCTGACCAGCGTCACTCTCCCCGGCGGTCTTCTTCGAAGTACACCAGAGGTCGATCCGCGTGCTCGCGGTAGACCCCGCGCCGGTGGTCCGGCAACATCACCGCAATGCGGCCCATCGCCTCGTCGGTGATCGCCCGGAGTTGATCGCGGGTTGGTCGCCCTTCGATGGGCTTGAGGCGCAACGGATACCCGAATCGCACGACGGCCCCCGGCCTCATCCGACGCCGCGGATTGATCGTCGGGAATCCTTCCGTGCCCTCGACCGCGATGGGGACGACCGGGGCGCCAGACCGGTAGGCCAGGTAGGCGACGCCATCTCTCGCCTGCCGCAATGCTGGACTGCGTGTCGCCTCCGGCGAGAGGAGCACGATTTCGCCGGCCTCGAGCACGGCCAGTGCGCGGGCGACCGCGTCGTGGTCGCTGCCATCGCGCCGCACGTCGATCACATCCCACATCCCGACAAACATCCCCCAGAACGGCACGCGGCTCGATTCTATTTTGGCGATCGGAATCACATTGCGCCGCACGTGGCCCAGCACCACGATCGGATCGACAAAGGCGATGTGGTTGCTGATGAGAATGGCCGGGCCGATGTCCGGGACCCGATCGGCGTGTTCGATCAGATCGATACGGGCAAAGAGCGGCCAGCCGACATTCGCCAGCAACCACCGCAGCGCCCGACGCCGGCGCTCGTGTTTGCTGTGGTCATAGCCGGGTGACGCGGACTCGCGACTATTCATCTCACTCCGAGGATGTCGCCGGCGGACCGACGCGGCCAGGCGGGCCGCGCTTCTATTGTACCCTTCGCACGTAGATCCGGCCTGGTCGCCAGAGGCGTGCCGGAACGGGCGACCGACCGCCCGCCATCCGCAACAGCGCAATCAGCGCGGGCCCCTGCGACAGCACCGGGCGTAGCGCCTGAGAGACGAACGCCGGCAGGGCCAGATCGAACAGCGGATCCCAGCCGAAGTACAGAATCGCGGAACACCCGTAGACCGCGACCACGGCCCACCATCGACGGTCGTGGACCACGGCCACCAGCGGCAGCATCCACGTCAGATACCAAGGCAGGAAGAAACCTGTCAGCAACACCAGGTAGAGGAGGACGAAGCGGAACGAGGTCTCCCAGGGCCGCCACCCATCATCGGGATCTGCCCGCCAACCCCAGATCCAACCGAGCGTCAGGACGGCGAGCAGAACGGCGAACACCCCACCAACGCCCGAGGCCACAGCGAGCATCGTTTCCGGCCCCCAGAGCCAACCCGCCGCGTAGGCCACGTGGAGCAGCGATCCGACAAACTGCGGCGCCGTGAGAAACGACCACGGATAGCTGATCGTGATCCAGCCGTCCCACGTGGGCGCGTAGCAGGCGACGACGACGGCGACGAACACCGACGCCGAGGCCAGCACTCGTCGGCAGCGCGTCCAGCGTGCGTCTTTCGGACGCAGGATACCCCAGAGCATCAGCATCCCAAACGGGACGATCGCGAAGTATTTGGCGCTGGTCGCCACCGCGAGCAACGCCACGGTGGTCGCCTGTCGTCCTCGACGCCACGCGAACACGGCCAGCATCACCAGCAGCACGACCAGGCCGTCGTTGTGGGCCTGACCCGCGATTTCGGTGAGCCAGACGGGGTTGCAGGCAAGAAGCCAGAATAGCGCGGGTCTCGACGTCTCTGGGCCCCAGGATCTCGTCCATGCCGCCGCCAACCCCACCCACGCGACAGAGGCGAACAGCATGGTCAGTTTGTGGGCGATGAGGCCGGCCACCATCGTGCCGCCCGACAGCATCGAGATGAGCCGGAAGTAGGCGATCAGGACCGGACCGTACACGCACGGAAAGGCGCCCCACGCGCGTCCGACCCAGAGATGAAGGGGGTCGGCCAGAAGCACCTCGGGCGAGGCCGTGGCCGCGTGAACGCCGCCGAAGGCCTCGAGATGACCCCACAGAAGGTAGTTGAAGACATCGTTCGATGTGAGGGGAATGGCGAGAGCGGCGATGACCTGGAGCACGACGGCCACCGACACGAGCCATCGCCACGATGGTCGCGGCGACGTCCCGCCCGACAGCGCGGCCAGGCCTGCGAGGTACCCTCCGCAGAGGGCCGAACATCCAAACGCCGACAGGACGGCCACGATCACTTGGCTCGCGCCGGCAATCTCGACCTCGTCCACGCGGAGCGTTCCGGCTGCCGCCGATCGGAGCGCGGCTGCGCCTGCGATGGCCAGCAATCCAGCGATCATCCACCTCGTCGAGCGCTCCAGGGGTGCCGACATGCCATGCACCTACGGGGCGGGCGTCTTGGCGCCCGAATCGACTGGACGGATCCGGTCCAGCGCCGCGAGGCTGCGAAGCAAGCCGAACAACGAGGCGTGATCCTCTGCCGTCCAGTTGAGCTGCTTGACAATGGCCCGCTCGTTGCCGGTCTGCGGGTCGAACGGCAGCTCGCGGCTGAGCGCCAGCGGATAGTTGGGGCGTTCCGCAAAGATCGACAGCCCCAGAAACGGGTTCTCGATATCCACGCCAAGCATGTCGAGCAGCGTGGGCGCGATGTCCAACTGCGTGCACACGGTGTCGTTGTGCGTGCCGCGCACGCTGTCCGCACCGGGCACATACAGCATGGCCGCCAGGTAGTCGAACTCCGAAATCCGTCGATTGGCGTCCACCGATCGGAAGGCCTGGGTGGCCATCGCGTGGTCAGCGGTGACAAGCACGATCGTGTTGTCCCGGTACGGCGACCGCTTGAAGTACTCCCAGAATATGCCAAACGCCTTGTCGGTGCCGTGGACGGCGTTCAGGAGATCGTTGCCGCTGGTGCCGGGGAACGGGGCGATGTTGGTGTACGGAAAGTGCATGTCCGTCGGCGCGAGCGTCAGATAGAGAGGACGGCGTGGGTCGCGGTGTTCGAGCCGAGAGACCACATAGGTCAGCAGGTCTTCGTCGAACACGCCCCACGGTTTGGTGATGGGGTGCCGCAGCATCGCGAGGATCTCGGGACTCTCGCCGCCCAGGCACGCGTCGTAGTGGTGCCGCCGCAGAATCGTCCCGATGTTGGCGAACGAGTTGAGGTCCGACTGCGCGTGCACCGTCTCGTACCCGAACCTCGGCCCGAGGATATCGGACAGCAGCAGGTAGTTCGACTTCAGCGGGTTGTTGGTATCTGCGTAGATCGCCAGGCCCCGATGATCGAAGGCAAACGACCCGAACGTGGCGATCGTCCCTTTGATGGTCGGGAAATCGGCGCTGAACAGATTCGTCAACGTCAGGCTGTGACGGCGAAAGTCGTCGAAGTTCGGAGTGAGCCCCGCGACGTGGTGCACCCGCTCGTCGAGCAGCGACCGCGACAACGATTCCACGGTAAAGATGATGACGTTGGTCCCGATGGGGACGCGAGGCGTGTCAGGCCTTCGCCTCAGAGGGTCGAGGTAGATACTGCGCTTCATCAACGGGTAGCGCGGGTCGGTCGAGTACAGTCTGAGGCCCGCCCGCTCGACCTTCCTGACGAGATCAGGCGACAATCGCGCCGGCTCTGGCGGCGGCCCTGACAGGTAGATCCGCAGGAGCGGTTGAATCACCTTGAGTTCAGGGATACCAGAAAAGGCCGCCTGCACATCGCTGGTAATCTCGCGCGGCGGACCTTCCCATGCCAGTAACCACGCCTTGTCCAACGTCACGAGCAGCAGGAGCGCCCCAAGTACATTGGCGAGCAGCAGCGCGCCTGTCGTTGCACCACCCGTGCCGGTGGTTGTCGGTGCCTGAAGATCGGTGACCGCCCCGACCCACCGCCGGGACCATCGCAGCAACACGAAAAGCGCGGCCGTTCCAGCGGCCACCACACCACACGCCACGACGGCGGGTTTCGACTGGAGCAGTTTGAGGTTGCCCGGATCGAAGGCCACTCGCCAGAATTCCTCGTCGACGTGGGCCAGCGAGTAGAGGAACGCGCCCCAATCCACGATTCTCATGGCACCCGACACGACGAAGGCCGTGCAGAGCGCCACTGCCGCCACGGTAAAGTGCGTCTTCCCCGCCGAGGTCAAGAGCCACCCGTGGAACGCCAGGCTGACCAGGGCGGCGACCACGACGTAGAACCCCAGCAGCAACTCGACGAACTCCCGGAAATGCGCCGGCGAAAACTGGAACGTCAGCAACAACGAATGGTGCCACGCCAGTCCCCAGATCGTCAGGCACATCACCCAGACGCCGGGCACCAGCAGTGCGACACGCGTTGCTCGCGATCCGCGCCTCAGATGTTCAACCCAGGGACCGAACCGCACAAGACCGGCACGAACACGGATCGGCAGACACGCGGCCATAAGCGGCGCCACCAGCAACGCACACGCACAGTACCGGGAGACGCCGACAGTGGCCGCGAGCACCGTTGTCGCGACGACTGCGGCAAATCTCGCGACGTCTCGCCTCCAGTCGCGCCGCAGGTACGCTTCGACGGCCGAGACGACGAGAAACCACGTCACCAATCCAGCAAGCAACCATGCGCCGTAGGCGTCGAAGAGCCCTTTGGGCGAAATCCCCATCACCTTGTTGGGGTCGCGGTACCGGTAGACGACGGGGCCATCGGGCCCGCGTTCGCGGACCTCGGCGGTAAACGTGAACCCGTCGTACTCCCAGGGGACCAGGCTCCGCATTCTGCCGTACCGCGGGATCCCCAGGATCGGCGCGAGGCCGAACTCGCTGAACACCGCACTGCTCTGTCCTTTGGCGGCGGCCGTCGTCACCCTCTCGACCAGCCGGACGTCGGCGGCGTCAATCGTGAGCGTCAGGACGAACGACCGCACATCCTCAGGCGTCGCGGTTGGCTGGAGCCGGAGGTCGAACCGGTCGTAGTCCCGGCTTCGTGTCAGCAGCGGTTCCACTCTGGGAAACGCCACGTATCCAGGGGCGACGAATTCGTCGACGCCCTGCGCGGATGCCGTCTCGGCAACCACGACCAGGACCGCGAGCACCAGCATCGCGAGGCGCGACACGCGTGGACGGGGTCGGTCCGCGTCGCGACTGAAACAGATGGCGGGCGTCACGGCGAGGGGCCCTTCCGCGAAGAGGGCCACACCCGGTTTCGTTCGATCAGGTACGACACGAACTCGACAGCTTCGCGCAGGCGCCGAGCGTCGTCGTGCGAAAACGGCGAGCCCTCGAGACGATGACGCGTCACCGGTTGCTGGAACGACTCAAGGACCAGCGGCTCGCCACCACCATCGGGCCTCACCAGGAGCGTCGCCGCACCACGATCGAGTCGATACCCGCCAGGCCTCACGGCGATCGCGGACCTCCCCGCCTGGTGTCGGTCGAACAGGTCCCTCCCCATCGCCGCGGTCGGACCGTCGTCGCCAATCATCGCGAGCACGGTCGGCATCAGGTCTACGTGGCTGGCCGGAAACGTCTCCACACGCGGCGCCCTCCCCACAAGTCTTTCAGGGCCTTCCACCACCGCGGTCGTCCACACGGCCTCATCCCCTGGCATCGAGCGCAGGTCGGGATCCGAGACATCGGCAGTGGCGCTGGAGTGGTCGCCGGTGATCACCAGGACCGTGTTCGCCGCGTTCGCGCGCCTCGTCAGGACCTCGAGCAACTCGCCAAGACTGCGATCGAACGCCGCGAGCACGATATTGTAGCGCGCCTGGACATCGGCTATCCCCATGGTGTCCATCCGGCTGGCGTCTCCCATCGCGGTGAACGGCGCGAACAACGATGTCTCCAGCGTAAACGGCGGGTGCATGCCAGAGGTCGACACGAAGAGAAACAGGGGCTGGCGCACAGCCTGTGAATCCGCGTCGCGAATCGTGTCGGCCGCACGTCGCAGGATGGCGCGGTCGTCCAAACGGTGCACGTAGACGAGGTGGTTACCGGGCACGTCGAAACGCACCTGCTGAAACCACCGTCTTCCCCACGCCAGCTGGTTATCGAAACTCGGGTTCGACCCGTCGAGCCACACCGTGCGATAGCCGCGCGCGGCGAGTCGAGGGGCGATCGCATCGACGCGGAGGTCGGTGAAATGCGACGTGACGATACGGTCCCGATGCGACCACAGCGCCGTGTTCAGCGTGAAGAAACCCGGCGCCGTCGGAAACCCGTTGGAAATGAAGTGTGAAAACACGACCCCCCGAGCCGCCACCCTGTCCAGATTCGGCGTGAGGCTCGCCGTTCCCGGCGGCTTGAGGTACCCCACATCCCTGCCCCGCAGCGATTCCACCATGAGCACGATCACATCGGGATAGGAGGATCGCGGCGGTGCAACGACACGCCGAGGAGAGTGGAGCAACGGGTAGTCCGGATCCGGCCAGACGGCCAGGCGGTCGGGGTCGAGCCATTCCTGGAGCGCAGACCGTGCCTGCCGTTCGTCAGTGGGCGCCGCGGTGCTCCCGCCTGAAACGAACCACGAGATATTTGCTTCGGGCGGCGCCACAAACGCCCGCTGACCACCGACCGCGAACAGCGGCGCGGCAGCGCAGCACGCCAGCAGCACGATGGCCCCGACACTGCGCCACGATGGCGGCAGCCGAGAACCCCTCGCCGGGCGACCCATCCAGCCAATCGCCATCCAGCCTGCCACGACCAGGCCCAGCGCTGTGACGGTGTAACGCCAGTCGAACAGAATCGGCTGCCACAAATCCGGCGTCATCATCGTGCTGCCGACGTAGGTACCGACAATCGAAGGGGTGAGGTTCTGACCGATGTGCCTGAGGAGGGCGAGATCGAGTTGTCCGAGCAGCATCGACGCGGCGAAGCCCCCCGCCGCAGCCCACTCGACCCACCGTCGAGAACGGCCAGCCACGCGACTCGCCACCAGGAAGCTGGCCCCCATCGTGGCGAGGACGGCCGTATGGTACGCCAGTGCCACGCCCACTGACGTGAGCGGAGACGACGAGATCGGCCTTCCGCCCACGTCGGATCCCAGGTAGTGCGCCGCGATCCCGATGGTCCGAACGGCGAGCGCGGCGATTAGATACCGGACGATGGGGTGCATGGATGAACCGGCCTGGCGCCTTCCGCGCGCGTCGCGAACGCGCGTCGCGGCCAGTTGCGCCAAATCGGGGGCTAGCGTAGCACAGCGGTTGCCAGCCCAGCCGATCGAGGCGAAAGTCGCGGGACGCGCCGGCCGGCTGGCAGCGAAATCCGCGGGACCCTGCAGTGGGCCGGCCAGACGCAGGGCCGTCGCCGCGCTGGCGCCGATGTCAATGGCATCGGCGCGACCGCCACCGCCCTCATCTTGTCTTTTCTCGATCGAAAGACCGGATCCGAGCGAGCCAGGCCGAGACGTTCAGATGTCGACGTCTCTTTCTGCTCCGCGACATCAGTCCGTAGCAATCGCAGACCTGCCGCCGTCAGATCCATACAATAGAGAGCATGATGGTCAACATCTCCCCGAAGCATGCGGTGCTGGCATGCGTCCTGGTCGGCGCCACCGCGCACGCGGTGGTTGCGGCGGCGCAGTCGGTGCAGACCTATGATCGGCTCCAGTTCCGCACGCCTGGAGGGTCGCGCGAGGATCTGCCGACGCTGGTGCAGTTCACCCAGGTCAGCGGCAAGTCGTTTTGCCGCTTCGGGGTGTACCGGAGCCTGGCAAGTGTCGGCGACGCGACGGCTGACTTTCGTGCCGAGTGGACCTCGCTGGGCAAGGGGAGAGGCGGAGGCGGTCCTGTGCCGTCGGCTCGCAGCGACGTGACCGAGCGTGGATGGACGCGCAACGACGCCGCGGCAGAGGAGCACACGGCGGCCACGGGGAACTTTCGGGTGCGGCAGGTCACCTTCAGTGGCGACGGTCGGCGCACCAGCGCGCTGGCGCTGTACAACGACGACACGCTGTGTCAGCCTCAGGTCGACGCGTTCATGGCCAGCCTGGTGCCAACCACGTCGGCGGCGGCGGTGGCGACGACGCCCGATCCGGCCAACAGTGGCTCGACCCCTGCGCCAGCCGCTGGCCGCGCGGGTTTCGCCGTCACATCCACCACCTTCGACGATGGCTGGACGGCCGTTGAACACCCTGATTGGGTGCAGGTCTCGAAGGGCAACGTGGTCGTCCTGATTCATCACACGCAGCCTGACATCAGGCGGTTCGGCAACGTGGACGAAGCGACCGGGTTTGTCTGGAACACCCTTGTGGCTCCCCGTTACGGCAGCGTCGCGCGGCTTTGGGTGCGCCGAAGTTGGTACGCGGATGGCGGCGCATTCGGCGCCAAACATTTTGCCGAAGGCGATCTCACGGAGAAGGCGACCGGCAGGCGTGTGCACGTCGCGCTCTACCGGGGCGGCAACGGCGGCCGATGGCTGGAGTTCATCACCCCGGACAGGGACACGTTCCAGAAGCAGTTCACGGTGGTGTACGAGCAGGACGGCACCAACTGGGACCGGCTTTCGGCGATGGCCAACCACAACAAGTTCGCCGTGGCCGCCAGCGATCTGCCGGGCACATGGCAGTCTTCGAGCGGTGCCGGCATCGAGTACTACAATGTGTATTCGGGCAACAGCATGGGAATGGCTTCGGCCTCCAGCACGACGACGTTTACCTTCAACGTCGGCGGCACGTACACCAGCGTGTACAAAGGCGTGGATGGTATGGGTGGCACCAATCGGTACGCGGGGGCGACGTTTAGCGGCTCCGTCGCCGTCGCCAATTGGGAAATGACGCTCACCAATCGCTTCAAAGGGGCCACCGAGGCGTTCGCCGTCCAATTCGAGGCGGTGAAAGGCGGTCGCATTCTGCACATGGTCCGGGGCACCATCGAGGAACTGCATCTGTTCAAGGTCCGGTAGGCAGGTGCGGGGCCGCTCTGGGGATGACGACAACGGCGCTCGCGCTGCAGATGCCGGCCGCTTCCCTTTCGCGCCGGGAGCAGAATCTGGTAAACTTCTTTTCTTGCGGTTTGGGGGGCTTCTCGCTGGTCGCTTCGCATGGCCGTGTGCGGTACGGCGTTAGTCCGGACGCTGGCCTCGGGAACCGACCGCGCACGGCGCATGAGGGAAGCCATCTACGCCTGCCCGCGGTGATGTCGACACGCTTTAGCCGGCGTAGCTCAGTTGGTAGAGCAGCTGATTCGTAATCAGCAGGTCACGTGTTCGAGTCACGTCGCCGGCTCCAAAATCCCTAATGATTCTTGCTCTATTGTGGCTGCCACACACCCGGTCTTCCGGGTGCGTGACAGCAGCGCGGCACGCGGCACCGATCCGTGGGGCTCCCGTCTGTTCGTCGCTTGGGGAGGTGTCTCCCAACGAATCGCGACGTAGGGCGGCCGAGGAACCTGTGGTTTCGCTCCCGTACTCCGGTATTGAATAACCCAACGGCTTCGCTTATATTAGGTACATCCTCAAGGTCCGGGACATGTTGAAGCGATTGGCCGAGGACGGGTGGGTCGTGGTGCGACAGACCGGTAGCCATCGGCAATTGCAGCACCCGCCGAAGGCCGACACGATCACCGTGGCCGGGCACCCATTCGAAACGATCCCCGCCGCCCGTACAAGAGCATCCTACGCCGCGCAGGTCTGAAGGAGATCCGATGAACAGCGATTCTAGGGAGATTGCGCGCCTCAAGGCGCGAATCGAGAAGCTCGAGGAGGTCTGCGCCGAGGCCCACCAGTTCGCAGGCGCGATGGGTGCACCCGAGCGATTGCTGGATCTCTTCCACCACGCCACGCAGGGCAAGACCGTCGCACTCGATGGATTTACGCCGGTGACCGCCGACGAATGCGATGAGGTGATTCGCCTGCAGGCACAACTCGCCGCGGTGCGTCAGGCCGCGGGAGTCGGTCCGGCCGCGTCGGAGTTTGGCCGCATGGGTGGCTCGGTCCGTTCACGCGTCAAGGCCCAAGCCGCCCGCGCCAATGGCCGCAGGGGCGGTCGGCCCAGAAAG
>Ga0194060_10000028_pt1 | contig 96466 bp, 101 predicted proteins | sample SepL225m_MetaG_FD_163427 | JGI IMG/M metagenome (GOLD analysis project Ga0194060, IMG submission 163427) | Anoxic zone freshwater microbial communities from boreal shield lake in IISD Experimental Lakes Area, Ontario, Canada - Sep2016-L222-5m | ecosystem: Environmental > Aquatic > Freshwater >... | reverse complement strand
TCGCGGCGGCAGCCCGCAGATCTACCGCATCGCAACGGGCGGCGGGGCAAGCGGAAACACGGCCGAGCGGGTCACCTTCGAGGGCAGCTACAACGTCACGCCGCGGCCCTCGCCGGACGGCAAGAGCCTGGCCTTCATCGCCCGCGACGGCGGCCGCTTCCAGCTGGCGTTGATGGATCTGGCGACCAGGCAGACCCAGATCCTGACAGACTCCGCCAAGGACGAATCGCCCAGTTTCGCCCCCAACGGCCGCATGATCCTGTATGCCACCGAGATTAACGGGCGTGGTGTCCTGGCGGCTGTCTCCAGCGACGGCCGCGTCAAGCAAAAGCTCTCCGTGCAGGCCGCCGACGTGCGGGAACCTGCCTGGGGCCCCCTGGTCAGATAGAAGTCCGACAAGAAACCCGCAACCGAATTCATCAAGGAAGCCATCATCATGCGCACACGCCACATCTCCCTGCCGGCCCTCGCTGCCCTGACGCTGCTGCTGGCCGCCTGCGGCTCGCAACCGCCGGCTCCCGAACAGAACCCGGCAGGCGTTGAATCGCGCAGCCCCGGCGCCATCAAGGTCGACAGCAACCCCGTCGCCAGGGTGCAGCCGGATGCCTTCGATCCCGCCAGCATTGCGGCGCTGAAAGACCCGCGCAGCCCGCTGTCCAAGCGCAGTATTTATTTCGACTACGACAGCTATGTCGTCAAGGACGAGTTTCAGGCCCTGCTGACCGCCCACGGCAAGTTTCTATCGGCCAATCCGAAAATCAGAATGCTGATTCAGGGCAACGCCGACGAACGCGGCAGCCGCGAGTACAACCTGGCGCTGGGACAGAAGCGCGCCGACGCGGTAAGAAAGGCGCTGATCCTGCTCGGCGCCCGCGACGACCAGCTTGAAGCCGTCAGTCTCGGCGAAGAAAAACCGGTCTGCACCGAGGCCAGTGAAGAGTGCTGGGGCAAGAACCGCCGGGGCGACATGCTCTACTCGGGCGAATTCTGAACATGCGCCGCGGGCTGGCCACACTGCTCCCGGTGCTGCTGGCCACGGCGTTGTCATTGCCCGCCCGTGCGGGTCTTTTCGACGACGACGAGGCGCGCCACCGGATCGAACAGCTGCGCGTGGAAGTGACCGAGCTCGGCAAGCGCGCCGATACCGTCAGCCGCAACCAGATCGACTTCGCCAATCAGGTCGAGGCGATCAAGGCCGATATCGCCAAATTGCGCGGCCAGATCGAAGTTCTGACCTATGGACTCGAGGCGGCGCAAAAGCGCCAGCAGGATTTTTACGTTGACCTCGACAACCGGCTGCGCAAGCTCGAACAGCCGCCCGCCGAAGTCAAGCCGGAGGCGGCGAAGCCCGACCCGGCGCTCGAAACCCGCGACTACGAAGCTGCTCTGGCTGCCCTCAAAGCGGCGAAATACAGAGAGGCGGCGATTGCCTTCCTCGCCTTCCTCAAGACCTACCCGGTCAGCACTCTGGCCGCCTCGGCCCACTACTGGGGCGGCTACGCACACGCCCAGGCCAGGGAACACGCCGCCGCTGCCGAACTCTTCGGCAAGTTTGCCGCCGGCTGGCCCAACGATGAACGGACGCCGTCCGCGCTCGAAAGCCGGGCGGAAAGCCTTGAAGCCGTCAAGGATGTGAAGGGCGCCAGGGCCACCCTGGAGCAACTCGCCGAAAAGTATCCCAACAGCGAGGCGGGCCGGAAAGCCAAGCTGAGGCTGAAAAAGAAGTAGTGCCGGCCGCTGCCGTGACCGAGCCGGGCGCGACACTGCGCGTCACCGAAATCTTTCACTCCATCCAGGGTGAATCCAGCCGCGTCGGGCTGCCCACGGTGTTCGTCCGCCTCACCGGCTGCCCCCTGCGCTGTGTCTGGTGCGATACCGAGTACGCCTTCAGCGGCGGCGAACTTCTGGGCATTGCCGACATCGTGCAGCGCGTTGCCGGATTCAAGTGCACCACGGTATGCGTCACCGGCGGCGAACCGCTGGCTCAGAAAAACTGCCTGCCGCTGCTGGTTGCCCTGTGCGATGCCGGTCATTCGGTATCGCTCGAAACCAGCGGCGCACTGGACATCGGCGGCATCGACCCGCGCGTGGCGCGCATCGTCGACCTGAAGGCGCCGGGGTCGGCAGAGCAGGCGAAAAACCGCATGCAGAATCTCGATCTGCTGACGGCCGACGACGAGGTGAAGTTCGTTCTCGCTTCGCGCGAGGACTATGACTGGGCGCTATCGGTGTGCCGTCAATGGCAGATCCCTGAACGCTGCCCGGTATTGTTTTCGCCGGTATCGGCTCAACTCGATCCGGCGCAACTCGCACAATGGGTCCTCGACGATCGTTTGCCGGTCCGCTTCCAGCTGCAGATGCACAAGCTGTTGTGGGGCAACACCCGGGGGTGCTGATCAATTCCTGAAACCTTGGCCACAGAGAGCGCAGCGGACACAGAGATAGGGCGGGTCTCAAACGCTCCGGTACTTCATCCTTTCGATGCCCGGCGCATTGTCTGTGATCTCTTGCGTTTCCCTCTGTGAACTCTGTGTCCTCTGTGGCTGGAACTATGGTTTCCGGTCCTGGTCTGGTGACGGCGGACAGGGCGGGCGCTTGGCGGAGATCACCCCGGTATTGACGCCGGCATAGTTGAGGCCGCCGAAAAGTCGCGCGTATTCGATCTTCACGCAGCGATCCATGACCACATCGAGCCCGGCGGCGGCAGCCTTGCCGGCGGCCTCGTGGTTGATTACGCCCAACTGCAGCCACAGGCACCGGGCGCCGATGCGGATCGCCTGATCGGTGATCGGCATGGCCTCCCCGGGCTTGCGGAAGACATCGACCAGATCGACTCCGACCGGAATCGCCGCAAGATCCGGATAGCATTTCTGGCCGAGAATCTCGGTGGCACGCGGATTCACCGGAATGATGGTGTAGCCGTGCTCAAGCATGTACTTGGCGGCGAAATAGCTGGGCCGGTTCCAGTCCGGCGACAAGCCGACCACTGCAATCACGCAATTGCCCAGCAGGACTCTGCGCAGGCCGGCGATATCATCAACAATCATCTGGTCCCCCTCGGCGATCCGGCGGATTATCCCACTCCGGTGCAAGATTCCGCTCGCCGCCGGGTAATGCCGGGCCGGGCGGCACGCGGCCCGGTTGCCAGTTTTCGCCGGCCCAGACCCAGATCTCGCGCACCGTGGCGCAGGCCAGTCCCGGCGGCGGCTGCTGGCCGAGAAATTCCAGCGCCGCATGCAGCGCCGCCGCAGGCCGTGAAATGTCCACGGCTTGCGCACGTGTCTGCTTTGACAGCTTTTCGCCGGCGGCATTGACCGCCACCGGCAGGTGGGCATAGGCCGGTGTCGCCACGCCGAGGCATTGTTGCAGGTAGATCTGGCGCGATGTCGAACTCAGCAGGTCGGCACCGCGCACGACATGGCTGATGCCGGCTTCGGCATCGTCGACCACCACCGCCAGCTGATAGGCAAACAGGCCGTCGGCGCGCCGCAGGATGAAGTCGCCCACCTCGCTGGCGAGATTGCTGACGACCGGGCCCTGGATCGCATCGTCGAAGCTGATGCGGGCATCATCCACCCGCAGGCGCCAGGCGCGCGGCGCGGCATGGCCGGCGCGGCAGGTCCCCGGATAGATCGCGGCGCCATCAGGCGCGATGGCCGAATCCGCCAGTTCGCGGCGCGTGCAGGCGCAAGGGAAGACCCGGCCGGCCGCCTTCAGCCGTTCCAGCGCCGCCGCATAGGCCTGCTCACGACGACTTTGCCAGATCACCTCGCCATCCCAGGCAAAGCCGCAGGCCTCCAGCAGGTGAAGGATTTCTGTGGCGGCTGCCGCCGAACAGCGTGGCGCATCGACATCTTCCATGCGCAGATGCCACTCGCCGGAATGCGCCCTGGCTTCCAGGAACGAACCCGTGGCCGCCACCAGCGAACCGAAATGCAACGGGCCCGTGGGCGATGGCGCAAAGCGGCCGCGATAAGGAAATGTCGTAGCGTTCATCGGACACAGTGATAGCACGCCTTGAGGCAAAACGGTAGCATCCGGTTCATTTGAACAGGGAGGTAGCCATGGCCGCGCTGGAACTCAACGCCGACAACTTTCAACAGGTCATCAATGACAATGCCAATGTAATCATCGATTTCTGGGCGCCATGGTGCGCGCCCTGCCGCGGTTTTGCGCCGGTCTTCGAGGCGGCATCTGAAAAGTACGCGGCTGCTTTCGCTTTGAGTGACGGGACTTCGCCTTCGGGGGCCGTCATTTTCGCCAAGGTGAACACCGAGGAGCAGCAGGGAATTGCCGCCGCCTTCAACATCCGTTCGATCCCGACCCTGATGGTCTTTCGCGACCAGATCATCATTTATTCGGAGGCGGGAGCATTGCCTGCCTCTGCTTTTGAACAGCTGATCGGGAAGGCCATGGCGCTCGACATGGACACGGTGCGCGCGGAAATCGCCGGACAAGTCGGGGCTGCCTGAACCGGCCTGACGCCATCCCCGCCGGCAGCGGCGGTGCTAGAGCCTAAGCGAGCTGGCCCTTCATCTTCTGCATGGCCTTGACTTCAATCTGGCGGATGCGTTCCGCCGACACGCCGTATTCGGCGGCCAGTTCATGCAGTGTTGCCGCTTCTTCGCCATCGGCCACCAGCCAGCGCCTCTGGACGATGGCGCGGCTGCGGGCGTCGAGGCTTGCCAGCGCCGAGCTCAGGCCTTCGTCCTGCAAGCGGTCATATTGCTTGCGCTCGAGTACCGCCGAGGGTTCGATACTGCGGTCCGCGGTGAGGTAGGCGATGGGCGCGTAGCTGTCCTCGTCGTCGTCCGACGCGGGATCCAGCGACACGTCGGCACCGGTCAGGCGCGTTTCCATTTCGACAACTTCCTCGGGCTTGACGCCAAGGCGCTTGGCCACAGCGATCACTTCTTCGCTGCCCAGCGTGTTGAAACCCTGCCGTGAATCCGCGTCCTGGGCCAGGGATGCCTTGATGCTGCGCAGATTGAAGAACAGCTTGCGCTGCGCCTTGGTCGTCGCGATCTTGACCAGACGCCAGTTCTTCAGGATGTACTCGTGAATTTCGGCCTTGATCCAGTGCATGGCAAACGACACCAGCCGCACACCGCGATCCGGATCGAAACGTTTGACCGCCTTCATCAATCCGATGTTGCCTTCCTGAATCAGGTCGGCGTGGGGCAGGCCGTAGCCCAGATAGCCACGCGCGATGGCGATCACCAGACGCAGATGCGACGTCACCAGCTGGCGCGCCGCATCGAGATCATCTTCATCACGAAAGCGGCGGGTCAGCGCCTGCTCCTCCGCCAGACTCAGCATCGGTACGCGATTGGCGGCCGAGATGAATGCCTCGATGCTGCCGCCGGCGGCCAGCATCGGGAAATGATCAAGAGACACGGTATGACTCATGGTACGACCTCCTCGAATACAATATTAGCACTCTTGAGGTAGGAGTGCCAATAAGCGGATAAGTTCCCGACAATTATAGTCGGGAATAGCCGGCGTCAGGTGCAGGCCCGTCAAGCGTGGCGCGAAGGACGCCCAGCTCGGAGGCGGTGGAAAATTCAGGCTTGAGTGATGCACCGGTACAAAAGTCCATGCCGCGGCGCTGGCCAGCTATCTGAATACAGAGGAACTATTGTAGTGGACCCGGTGAAAACCGGGATCCCGGACCGCTCCGAGGGCGGAAGTTAGATCGCCCGGCAGGCCAACGATGCAAGGGCAAAGCGCTGCCCGGACGCTGCCGGCCTGGTTTGTCCTCAGACCTTGGGCGGAGTGCCTTGAGGCGGGCGCTTCGACTTCTTGAAAAAACGCTTCGCGGGTTTGGCTCCCGGCGTTTGATCCGGCCGGCGTGCCTGCTCCGGGCGCCGTCCCTGCCCCTGCCCCTGACCTTGGCCCGGCGGTCCCTGGCGCCGCCCCGGTTCCGGCTGCGATCCCTGAATGCGATTGCCCGGTGCGAGACAGATTTCGAGTTCGATGATCTCGTCCCAGATGGCATCAGTCCGCTGGTGGTCCGGGATGGCCAGAAGTTCGCGCAAACGTCGGCGCGGATCGGGAAGTTGCGGTTCGTTGCGCACGGGTTCCGCAGCTGGCTGCTCGATGGCCGTAGGCTCGAGAGGAGGCGGTTCGATGGGTTGTTCTTCGCTCATCCCCATATTATCGCCCGAATAAGGCATTTGGTTCCAGCGTTCGCTGCAACCCGGGGCGCACTGTGGGTTTTAAGTTACGGATGATGGCCGGCGCGGCGGCTATTCTCCCGCCAGCAGCCGCACCAGGTCCTGCGCGATTCGCTGCGGCGTTTCACCATGCCGCAGGTAGAGCCTGAGCCGCCCGCCCGGATCGAAGACATAGCTGCCGGCGCTGTGATCCACCGAGTAGCTGGAGGCAGTCTGCCCCGGCTGCTTGTGATAGAACACCTTGAACTCTTTGGCGACGGCCGCCGTAGCCTGCGCGTCGCCGTAAAGGCCGAGAAATGACGGATGGAAAGCCGGCACGTAGGCCGCGAGCAGCTGTGGCGTATCGCGCTCGGGATCGACCGTGACGAATACCACTTGCACCCGTGCGGCTTCCGCTCCCAGCGCCGCCATCAGCTCGCGCATATTGGCCAGGGTGGCGGGACAGACATCCGGGCATTGCGTGTAGCCAAAGAACATGACCACCACGCCCCCCTTGAAATCAGCCAGGCGACGCGGCTTGCCGTGGTGATCGGTGAGTGCGAAATCCTTGCCCCAGTCGGCGCCGGTCAATTCGGTGGCGTTGAACCTGGTCTGCTGGCTGCAGCCAATGGTCAGCAGCGCAAGGCACAGCAGCACGACGCGCGTCAGCGCAGCAAGGAGGGCAGGGGGACGCACGCCGATGCTCACGGTATTGCGGCGTTAACCAGCCAGTGCCGCCAGCAGCTTGTCATGCACGCCGCCGAAGCCGCCATTGCTCATCACCAGGACCTGATCGCCGGGCCGGGCATCGGCCGCCACGGCCGCCACCAGCTGCTCCAGATCGTCGAAACTGCGCGCTTTGCCGGCGAGCGGCGCCAGCGCGGCAGCGGCATCCCAGCCCAGATTTGCGGCATAACAGTAGGTCGCGTCGGCCTCGGCCAGGCTCTCCGGCAGCAGGGCCTTCATGGTTCCCAGTTTCATGGTGTTGGAACGCGGCTCGAGAACGGCGAGGATTCTGGCGCGCCCGACGCGCTGGCGCAGACCTTCAAGCGTGACGCGAATTGCCGTCGGATGATGGGCAAAATCGTCGATCACGGTCACGCCGCGCACCGTCCCGCGCACTTCCATCCGGCGCCGGATGCCGCTGAAGCTCGCCAGCGCCTGGAGACCGACGGCCACCGGCACGCCGGCATGCCGTGCCGCCGCCAACGCCGCCAGGGCGTTCGCCCGGTTGTGGTCGCCGGTGAGATCGAAGCGCTCGACCCGGCCCTGCGCCCGGCCGAGCAGAGTGACGGCAAAACCGCCGGACGAATCCGCTTCTCCCGCCTGCCAGCCCTCCGCAGTGTTGAACCATTCCACCGGCGTCCAGCAGCCACGGTCGAGTACGCGCTTCAGCGAGGCCTCCCGGGCATTCGCGAGAATCAGACCGTTGCCGGGCAAAGTCCGTACCAAATGATGGAATTGAGTCTCGATAGCTGCAAGATCAGCGAAGATATCGGCATGATCGTACTCCAGGTTATTCAAGATCACGGTGCGCGGCTGGTAATGCACGAACTTGGAACGCTTGTCGCAGAACGCCGTGTCGTACTCGTCGGCTTCGATGACAAAGAAGGGCGAATCGGTAAGCCTGGCCGAGACGCCGAACCCTTGCGGCACGCCGCCCACCAGAAAGGAGGGGTTCAGCCCGGCCTGCTCCAGAATCCATGTCAGCATTGACGTCGTCGTTGTCTTGCCGTGGGTACCGGCTACGCCCAGCACCCAGCGACCGCACAGAATGTTCTGGGCCAGCCATTGCGGACCGGAAATATAGGGCAGGTTGCGCTCGAGAATCGACTCGAGCAGCGGATTGCCGCGTGAAATCGCATTGCCGACGACAAACAGATCCGGCTTCAGCGCCAATTGCCCGGCGTCGTAGCCGGCCACCAGGTCTATGCCCTGCTCGCCGAGTTGCGTACTCATCGGCGGATAGACATTGGCATCGCAGCCGGTAACGCGGTGTCCCGCTGCACGGGCCAGCAACGCGATGCCGCCCATGAAGGTGCCGCAGATGCCGAGGATGTGAATATGCATGTCACGGTTCCGTGAAATAATGAAGCAGATTCTATCCCGCCTCGGGATACGGTCCGCCGCCCCGAAGGCTGCAGACATAACCGCCCGCCGAACTTATCTCACTGCGCCATGCCCCGTCGCAAGCCCGCCCCCTCCGCCTCCAGCCAGCTGCGCCGCAGCATTGCCAGCGCCGCGGCGCGCCTGATGGCCGAGGAAGGCTTCACCGACTACGGCGCCGCCAAGCGCAAGGCCGCCCGCAGTTTGGGCGCGGGCGAAGGCGAGGCGCTGCCGACCAACGATGAGATCGAGACCGAGCTGCGCAGCTGGCAGTCGCTCTACCAGGAAGACGAGCAGCGCGAGCGGGTCCATGATTTGCGCACGACCGCTCTGGAGGTGATGCAGTTGCTCGCCGACTTCAATCCCTATCTGACGGGGGGCGCGCTCGACGGCACTGCCGGCCGCTATGCCGCCGTGGAAATCGATTTGTTCGCCGACAGCAGCAAAGATGTTGAGATCGCGCTGCTATCTCACGGCATCTCCTACGATACGATGGATAATAGGCGGATGGGTGTTGATGCCCAGTTGCGCCTGGAGTGGAATGATTTTCCGGTGCTGATCTCGGTCTTTCCGCCGGTAGCGGAGCGCCAGCAACCGAAAAATGCTCATGGCGGGCGGAGTCGCCAGCGCGGCCGCGCCAGCGCCGTGGCCGAATTGTTGAAGGAGACGGAAAAATGAACCGTTCCCGGTCCTGGCTGATGCTCGGCGCCGTCGTCCTGTTTGCTGCCGCAGCCGGCTACCGGCTCGGCGCGCCGGGAACAGAGAGCGAAACGACGCCGGCGCCGACACAGCCGGTCTTTGCTCTGGCCCTGACCGATTTGCAGGGCCGGCCGCAAACCCTGGCGCAATGGCGCGGCAAGGTGCTCGTGGTGAACTATTGGGCCACCTGGTGCTATCCCTGCCGCCAGGAAATGCCCGGGTTTTCCCGGCTGCAGGAAAAATATCTCGGCAAAGGCGTTCAATTTGTAGGCATCAGCATCGATGATGCTCCTAAAATCATCGAATTCCAGAAAGAAACTCCTGTCCGCTATCCTCTGTTGATCGGCGACATGGGCATCATGAAAAGCAGCGCCGATCTGGGCAACTCCAGCCAGGGTTTGCCCTTTACGGCGATTTTCGATCGTCAGGGCCGGCTCTCGCTGACCAAACTGGGTCGCCTGAGCGAGGCCGAACTGGAACCTGAACTGATCGGACTGATTTCACGCTAACTGGACAAAGTGCGTCCATTTGCGGCAAACTTGCGGTCATGACCAAGCCAAAACACAGCAAAGCAAGTGGTACCGAGGCGTCGAGCGACGCTATTCTGGTACTCCACGGGCCGAACCTGAACCTTCTGGGAACCAGGGAACCCGACATCTACGGGCGTACCACGCTGGCCACGATTCACAAGGCGATGGAAGCGCGCGCCCGGGCCATGGGTATTCGCCTCGAAAGCTTCCAGAGCAATCATGAAGGCGAGTTGATCGACCGGGTGCAGTCGGCTCGCGAGCAGGGAGTCGGCTTCATCATCATCAACCCGGCGGGTTATACCCACACCAGCGTTGCCTTGCGCGATGCCCTGGCGGCAGTGGCCATCCCGTTCATCGAAGTTCATCTGTCGAATGTGCATGCGCGGGAGCCTTTCCGCCGGCACTCGTATTTTTCGGATATCGCCATCGGCGTTATCTCCGGTCTTGGCGCACAAGGCTACGAACTGGCGCTGGAAGCGGCGCTGGCTCGTTTGCGCGCCAGCTAGACCCGTCTGATCAGTGGCGGCCGCGGCCGCCACCCTTGTTGGAGGAATAAGTCCCCATGGACCTGAGAAAACTCAAGACCCTGATTGATCTCGTGCAGAACTCCGGTATCTCGGAGCTCGAAATCAGCGAGGGCGAAGAAAAAATCCGCATCGCCAAGCATTTCAGCGCTGCCCCGGTTGCCACTACCGTCCATATGCCGGTCGCAACCATGGCGCCGGGCGCGGCTCCCGCCGCTGCGACGCCGGCGCAGATTGCCGTCGCCGAGACGGCCCCTGTCCAGCAGGGCCACGTCATGAAGGCGCCGATGGTGGGAACCTTCTATCGATCGAGCGGCCCGGATGCCGCCTCCTTCGCCGAGGTGGGCCAGACGGTGAAGGCGGGCGATACCATCTGCATCATCGAGGCGATGAAACTGATGAACGAGATCGAAGCGGATATTTCCGGCGTGATCATGGCCATCCAGGTCGAGAATGGCCAGGCGGTGGAGTACGGCCAGCCGATGTTCGTGATCGGCTGACCATGACCGCCATTGCCCCGCCCCTGCCCGCGGCCGGCGTTGCACCAGCCGCCGGAGATGCACATGTTTGGTAAGGTATTGATCGCCAACCGCGGCGAGATCGCACTCCGCGTGCTGCGTGCCTGCCGCGAACTCGGGGTGCGCACGGTAGCCGTGCACTCCGAAGCCGATACCGAGGCCAAATACGTCAAGCTCGCCGACGAATCGGTGTGTATCGGTCCGGCCTCATCGGCGCAGAGCTATCTCAACATCCCGGCCATCATTTCCGCCGCTGAAGTCACCGACGCCGAGGCCATCCATCCCGGCTACGGTTTCCTGTCGGAAAATGCCGACTTCGCCGAGCGCGTCGAGAAGTCGGGCTTCGCCTTCATCGGTCCGCGTCCCGAGACCATCCGTTTGATGGGCGACAAGGTGAGCGCGAAGAATGCCATGCGCGATGCCGGCGTCCCCTGTGTGCCCGGTTCCGACGGCGCCTTGCCCGACGACCCCAAGGAAATTACCAAGATCGGCCGCGCCGTCGGCTACCCGGTGATCATCAAGGCCGCCGGCGGTGGCGGCGGGCGGGGCATGCGCGTCGTGCATACCGAAGCCGCGCTGATCAACGCGGTCAACATGACCCGCAGCGAAGCCGGAGCAGCCTTCAACAACTCCACCGTGTATATGGAGAAGTTCCTCGAGAATCCGCGCCACGTCGAAATCCAGATTCTCTCCGACGCGCATCGCAATTCGGTCTATCTGGGCGAGCGCGACTGTTCGATGCAGCGCCGGCATCAGAAAATAATCGAGGAAGCACCCGCGCCCGGCATCAACCGTCGTACGCTCGGCCGCGTCGGTGACCGTTGCGCCGAGGCCTGCCGGCGGATCAACTACCGGGGCGCAGGGACATTCGAGTTCCTCTACGAGAACAACGAGTTCTATTTCATCGAGATGAACACCCGGGTTCAGGTTGAACACCCGGTTACCGAGTTGATCACCGGTGTCGACATCGTGCAGGCGCAGATCCGCATCGCCGCCGGAGAAAAGCTCTGGTTCAAGCAGCGTGACATCGAGATTCGCGGGCATGCCGTCGAGTGCCGCATCAACGCCGAAGACCCCTTCAAGTTCACGCCGTCGCCGGGGAAGATCACCAACTGGCACCCGCCCGGTGGCCCGGGCATCCGCGTCGATTCGCACGCATACTCCGGCTACACCGTACCGCCCCACTACGACTCGATGATCGGCAAGGTGATCGCTTACGGCGACACGCGGGAACAGGCGATCCGGCGCATGCGGATCGCGCTGTCGGAAATGATGGTGGATGGCATCAAGACCAATATCCCCCTGCACCAGGAACTGATGCTGGACGAGCGCTTCATCAAGGGCGGCACCAGCATCCATTATCTCGAAGAAAAGCTCGCCGCCAAGAGCGAAGCCTCGAAGGGCAAGTAGCCGGCATGTGGGTCAGCGTCGCTCTGGAAACTGACGCCGCGCACGCGGATGCCCTGTCCGACGCCCTGATGGCGGCCGGCGCGATTTCCGTCAGTGTCGAGGATGCGCTGGCCGGAACCGATCTGGAAATGCCGCAATTCGGCGAACCGGATGGCATGAACAGCGGCCCGGGCACCCCGTTGTGGAGCGAAAGCCGCGTCGTGGCGCTGTTCGACCCGGCCGCCGACCTGCTCGGTCGCGTCGCTGCCGCCACGGTGGCGGCCGGCATTGACGAGCTGCCCGGGATCGAGATGGAAGACGTCGCCGAGCAGGACTGGGTGCGGCTCACCCAGTCGCAGTTCGACCCGATCCGCATCAACCCGCGCCTGTGGATCGTACCCACATGGCATGCCGCGCCCGATCCGGATGCCATCAACCTGATACTCGATCCGGGGCTCGCCTTCGGCACCGGCTCGCATCCGACAACCTTTCTCTGCCTGCAATGGCTGAGCGAAACCCTGCGCGGCGGCGAGACCGTGCTCGACTATGGCTGCGGCTCGGGGATCCTCGGCATCGCTGCAGCAAAACTGGGTGCCGCCTCGGTACTCGGCGTCGACCTCGACGACAATGCCCTGAGCGCGGCACGCGACAACGCCGCCAACAACGGCGTCACGCTGGACTTGCGCCATTCGCGGGAAAGGCTGGAACAGCGCTTCGACATTGTCGTCGCCAACATTCTCACCAACCCCCTCTGCGTGCTGGCGCCGCTGTTGGCAGGACGCCTCGCGCCGGGCGGGCGCCTTGCGCTGTCCGGCGTGCTGGCGGCGCAGGCGGAGCAGGTAATCGCCACCTATGCACCCTTGATTGCCCTGCGCGTCGGGGCCGAACATGAAGGCTGGGTGCGCCTCGAGGGTCAAACCGGGAGCCCCCGGTGCTGACGCGCTGTGCCGCTTGCGGCACCCATTTCCGCGTTACCCCGGAGCAACTCAAGGCCCGTTCCGGCCGCGTGCGCTGCGGTGAATGCCAGCATGTCTTCAACGCGCTGGACAGCCTGATCGAAGAGCCGATGGCGGTGATGGTGTCGCCAGCCGCCGAATCACAAGTACCACCTGATTTTCCGGAGCCCCTGTACCACATCGCAGAGGATGCTGCGACCTATCATCCTGAAGCCGGCACGGATGAGGTCGGGGAACTGCCGCCACCCGTGCCGGATGCTGCGGAAACTCCCGACCCGGAAACGGAACAAGCGGACGATCTGCCGCCATTGCCGGCGGCACCGGCACAGCCGCCGATCGCGGAATTCGGCGATGCGGCTGAACCCGATGCGGCCGAACTCGAAGCAGCCGAACTCGAAGCAGCCGAACCCGATGCGGCCGAACTCGAAGCAGCCGAACCCGAAGCAGCCGAACCGGTTGCGGAGATCGCTGCCGACACCGCTGCGAGCGACTGGAGCGAACTGATTCCTGTGCCGCCGCGGCGGCGCCGCTGGCCGTGGGTGATCGGCAGCCTTGTCGCCCTCGGTGCGCTCGGCCTGCAGGCGGTGCTGGCGTTCCGCATCGAACTGGCGGTGTTGTGGCCCGAGAGCCGGCCGGGCCTGGTCGCCCTGTGCGACGTCGCCGGCTGCGAGGTCGGCCTGCCGGCGAAGCCTGCCCTGATCGGCATCGAGGCTTCCGACCTGCACCCCGATACCGGCCATGCCGGCCGGCTGGTGCTGAGCGCAACACTGAAGAACCGCGCCCCGTTCGCACAGCAGTTTCCTCACCTGGAACTCACGCTCACCGACACGGCGGACAAGGCCATCGCGCGCAAGGTATTGGCGCCGGCAGACTATCTGCCGCAGAACACGAGCCCCGCGCGGGGCATGCAACCCGGCGCCGACATTGCCGTCGCCGTCGCCATCGACTCCGGCGAGATGAATGCCAGCGGCTACCGGCTCTACCTTTTTTATCCCTGATCTTTTTCCGAAAGTGCGCATGAAAACACTTATCTGCGGATCGCTCGCCTACGACACCATCATGGTGTTCGGCGACCGCTTCAAGAATCACATCCTGCCCGAGCAGATCCACATCCTCAACGTCTCCTTCCTGGTCCCGGACATGCGGCGCGAGTTTGGCGGTTGCGCCGGCAACATCGCCTACAACCTCAAGCTGCTTGGCGGCGAACCGCTGATCATGGCGACCATCGGCGACGACAGCGCACCCTACCTGCACCGCCTCAAGCAGCTGGGGCTGGATGCCGGCCATGTCCGCGAGGTTGCCGGCACGTTTACCGCACAGGCATTCATTACCACCGACCTCGACGACAACCAGATCACCGCCTTTCATCCCGGTGCCATGACGCAATCCCATCAGAACAGGATATCGGATGCGCGCGACGTGAGTCTCGGCATCATTTCGCCGGATGGTCGCGACGGCATGCTGCAGCACGCACGCGAGTTCCATGCAGCCGGCATTCCCTTCTTCTTCGATCCGGGTCAGGGCCTGCCGATGTTCGATGGCGAAGAGCTTATGGCTTTCCTCAAGCTCGCCGACTACTGCACGGTCAACGATTACGAAGCAAAGCTGCTGACGGAACGCACCGGGCGCACCTTGGAGCAGCTGGCCGGCGAGGTCGAAGCGCTGATCGTCACCTTGGGCGGCAGCGGATCGCAAATCTACACCGGCAACCGCCGCATCGACATCCCCGTGGCTACCCCGGAGGCGTTGATCGATCCGACCGGCTGCGGCGACGCCTACCGCGCCGGCCTGCTCTACGGCATCGGCAAGGGCTGGGATTGGGAGAAGACCGGGCGGTTGGCTTCGCTGATGGGCTCGATCAAGATCGCACACCGCGGCGGCCAGAATCACAAGCTGACGCAGGACGATATCGCCGGGCGTTACCGCAGCGCATTCGCGGCCGATCTCTGGTAGACCAAAGCCGCGGCCGTCATCGCGGTCCGCGTCGGGCGCAGCTCGCCTTTTTCCCCGTGGCTTGGAGTTCGCACATGCATCGATTCATCGCACTGGCGACTGCGTGCCTGTTGTTCGCGGTCTTCACCGACGCGGCCCTGGCAGCCAAAAGAACCGGAAGTGCCGGATCAAGCCACGGCGCGAAATCGAGCCAGGCCGGCAAGACCCGGTCCGCTGCAAGCAGCGGGGTCCATGCATCAAGCCCGAAAGCGGGAATATCGCACCGCAGCGGTTCCCGCAAGGCGGTCGCTGCCGACCGCGACAGGAACGGGAAAATTGTCCGCAGCCAGAAGGCCAAAAACGACTTCAGGACGTCCCATCCTTGTCCGTCGACGGGCAAGACCCGGGACGCCTGTCCGGGCTACGTCATCGACCACAAGCAAGCGTTAAAGCGAGGCGGTGCCGACGCGCCCGCCAACATGCAGTGGCAGACCCAGGCTACGGCGAAAGCCAAGGACGCACGCGAGTAGCACGGTTGCCCGCGGCCCGTCACCGGCCTCGTGTTACTGCCCGAATTTGACTGCGGGCCGGCTCAGCGAGGAGATCACTTCACCTGTTTCGGTCATCGCCAGGATCGCCCAGCGTATTTGGTTGCTGGTCCGGAACCAGGCGTCAAATTCGTCTACGGTATGGAAATACACCAGGCCGCTTGAGCCGATGTGGTTGTCGCCGTAACGAAACAAACATGAATAGTCGAACATACAGGTGGCCCTCTCCGGCACTCGCTTGATCGCTGCCTGATCAAAAGGATTGTCGGCTGATTTCTGCTTGAATTGAGTCAGATGTTGAAAAGAAAGTCCGGCCGACAACCGCCGTGGTTGCGAGGCTGCGACAGAGGCAGGCCATTTTCTGCCCGGTTTCGTCAGCGCGCCTGCCCGTCAGTCCGCCAGGGCCGCCTGTCGAATGGCATCGGTAGCCCACTGATTCAGGCTCTGGCCGTGAGCAGCGGCGGCGATGGCGGCAGCTTCGTGCGTGGCAGGATCGAGCCGCAGAGAGAATTTGCCGGAGAAGTTCTTGCGCGGATCGACCTCGCGACGCTCGCAGGCTTCGAGGAACACGCGCAGGGAGATTCCGCCCTCGTGCTTCAAGCCATCGACATCCTTGGCGTAAAAATCCGCCCCCCCATTCAGGCCGACGAATTCTCCGCGGAACATCTGGATGTCCGGGTCAAACGAGATAACCGCCTGATAGCCGTTGATCGTCATGGTGTTCATGGTTTCACTCCATTTTCTTCCAGCCATTTGCGAACCGCTGCGACAGCACCCTTGTCAGCATCCGGGGACGGGTGAGGGCGATGAAACACACGCACCACATCGAACAGAAACACCTCAAGGCGCGAACCTTCGCGCTCCGCAATCTCCGCACCCAACTCCCGCAACAGCATCTCGATGTCGGCCCAACGGACATTCGCCGAGACAGGCCGCATATAGATCAGTTCCAGTGTGCGCTGGTGCTTTCTCTTCATGGGCGTATGGTAGCAAATAGTGGTATCAGGCGGCAAGCATTGTCCAATGTGGTTTTGACTCCATGCCCGGCTCGCGGTAGAGATTGAATTCCGCTGTGCCGGTATCGCTGGTAGATGAGCTTGCAGTCCGTCTGCCCGAACAACAAGAAGCTGAAAGTATCCGCACTGATCCCGGAGCGGACCAGCTTTTCCGTGAGCTTTTCCTTGTTACCGGCATCGCATGCTGCCACTGCCTGTGCCATCCGGTAATGAAGCAGCCATGGATGCAGGACAACGCCACCAAAGGCCGCCACACCCAATGCGGCGCCTGCAAGGAAATACCTGGTGCCGGATTTCATCGATAACTGCTCAAAGTCCGATTCGTTACCCGGTAGATGAACATCAAGTAACACTTAAAGCATTTTGGCAACGTCCCTGTAACACTTCGCCCATAGCATGGGAACCGTTGAGTTACCTCCCATTCCTCAACGTTTCATCAGCACTCCTCCCTTTCGCCCCCGACTCACCGTCGGGGGCGTCTTCTTGCAGGGGTTGCAGCAGGGCCGATGGTTAGTAATGATGCCGTAACAACCGGCCGCCACACTGGCGGCTGATAACAGGAGAAAACAATGGAATGTGAAGAATTCCTGGAGCCCGTCGAAGACGAAGAATACGACGACGATCTATAGCCGCACCGGAGATAGCCGGTAACGAATGAAGCCGCCCAGCGCGGCTTTTTTGCGTCCGCTGCAGACTGCGGGAAGCGCCCGGACTCGCTTGTCGATCATCTTCCGATGATTATGTCATTACGACTATTCTTGCACTCAGACGTTGAAAAGGAAGTTCAGGACGTCGCCATCCTTGACGACATACTCCTTGCCTTCCGCCCGCATCTTGCCGGCTTCCTTGGCGCCATGCTCGCCCTTGAAGGCGATGAAGTCGTCGAAGGCGATGGTCTGGGCGCGGATGAAGCCCCTTTCGAAATCGGTATGAATAACGCCGGCGGCCTGCGGCGCCGTGTCGCCGGCATGAATCGTCCATGCCCGCACTTCCTTTACGCCGGCCGTGAAGTAGGTTTGCAGGCCGAGCAGTTTGTAGCCGGCGTGAATCAGCCGGTTCAGCCCAGGTTCGGTCAGGCCGAGATCGGCGAGAAACATCTGCTTTTCGTCGTCCTCGAGATCGGCGATCTCGGCTTCGATGGCGGCGCAGACGGCGACCACTTCGGCCTTTTCCTCTGCGGCATGGCTGCGGACGGCCTCGACATGGGGATTGTTCTCGAAGCCGCCTTCCTTGACGTTGGCGACATACAGCACCGGCTTGGCGGTAATCAGGTAGAAGGGTTTGAGCAGCGCCCATTCCTCCTTTGAAAACTCCAGTGCGCGGATGGCTTTCGCCTGGTTGAGCTGGACCAGACATTTTTCCAGCACCGGCACCAGCAGCTTCGCGTCCTTGTCGCCGCCGGCCTTGGCCTGCTTCGAGTAACGGTTCAAGGCGCGCTCCACCGCCGCCATGTCGGCCAATGCCAGTTCGGTATCGATGACTTCGATATCCGACAGCGGATCAACCTTGCCTGCGACGTGAATCACGTTTTCGTCGGCGAAGCAGCGCACCACATGCACGATGGCGTCGGTCTCGCGGATGTTGGCGAGGAACTGGTTGCCCAATCCCTCCCCCTTGCTGGCACCGGCCACCAGCCCGGCGATGTCGACGAACTCGACGATGGCCGGCTGTATCTTCTGCGGCTTGACGATGGCAGACAGTGCGGCAAGCCGTGCGTCAGGCACTTCGACGATGCCGACGTTGGGCTCGATGGTGCAGAAGGGATAGTTCTCCGCCGCGATGCCCGACTTGGTCAGGGCGTTGAAGAGGGTGGATTTGCCGACGTTGGGCAGACCGACGATGCCGCATTTGAGGGACATGAAATACCTTTACTAATCAATGCACCATCGAGCCGAACGTCGGCATCGTCGAAGTGCCGGATACGCGCAATGGCGATAGCCGTAGAAATCGGGTTAGCGGGACAAAGCAGTAAAAGATGAGCAGTTGCCCAACATTTTGTAGCGGCTTTGTCGCGGAAGATGCCGATTTTAACTCTCACGGAGGCACTCCTCCAAAGGCTTACTGCAACCGACAGGCGCGTCTATCGGGACAAGCTGGTGTGCGGCTTTTGTCTCCAGCTCAATAAACGCAGCCGCACTTTCCTCGTAGCCACGAGCGTTCAGGGCAAACAGTTGCGAATGACGCTCGGCCGCTGGCCTCTCGTCAGTGTCGAGGAAGCACGAACTTTGGCTATCACGGTGCTGCGGGATTGCCGGTCTGGTCAGATGCCGGAGCGCAGATTAATGCCGTCCCTGCCGACAGTTCGTGAGGCGATTCCGACCTACGGCTGAGCCAGTCGATTGCAGCTGATGACCATGCCGAAGTCCCGCAACGCAACAGCGGTCAGAACAGCTTCTTGTTCCGTTTCTGCCGGAACGAAGATTTCCCGCTCTTTGCCGCTTAACGCGACGAAAACAATCTTGAACATGGATCACCCCTCCATTTTGCATATCCGGTACCAGCGACAATTGCGCTGGTCATGCTATTGGATTACGGCAGTCCGGTTGTCTTCTTGAGGGCGGGACACGGATTTGGCGGCAAAGTACCGCGACCCCAGGAAGATTGACGCTGGAGTTTCTGTCTGCGCGCATTGGGACTGCCCGCTGCATTTCAAGACCTTGAAACTGTTTGCGGCATCCCAATATCCGGAATCACGGGCGCTCATCCGAGGCCCGTCAAACCATATCGCTTACTTTTTAAAGGATATTCAAATGCGTACCATCGACCTATCCACTCTTTCCCGCTCTGCCATCGGTTTCGAGAATTTGGCGCGGATTCTTCAAGCACAGCGCGTTGAGCAGCAGCCGAGCTACCCGCCGTATAACATCGAACTTGTCACCGCGGACCAGTACCGGATTTCCATGGCAGTTGCCGGTTTTGACCGCTCCGAACTCGACGTTGAGGTCGAGGGCGACACGCTCAAGATCTCCGGCTGCAAACAGAAGATCGAGCAGACTTCGACCTATCTGCACCGTGGCATCGCCACACGCGACTTCGAGCATCGCTTCAAACTCGCCGACATGGTCAATGTTGTGAGCTCGTCCCTCGATAACGGTTTGCTCAATATCTCGTTGGTGCGAGTGATCCCCGATGCTTTGAAACCGCGCAAGATCGCCATCGGCGGTGTAGAGGACAATCTGCGTGTGTTGGAGCGCAAAGCGGCCTGAGCGACCACCGGCGGGGCGGCCGGGTTGCCTGAGCAAGGAACCGGAGCAAGCGCCGCCCCCAAGAGCGATGTGCTGTATTCGCACTATGTCAGCCTCAACGCGCATGACATTGCCGTACCGGCGATGCCGCATCTGAGGCTCGCGGTTTTATGCTTTGGTTGAAACTTCCGTTGCCGGGGGCGTCGGTTTCGAATTGATGCGTTGCGTGGCTGCGCTGAAGTCCCCCCGGGCCAGAGCCGGCCAGGCAAGCAGCGCGCGATCCAGCGCGGCGTCGATCTCGCCGCGTTCTTCCTTGCGTGGCGGCTTCAGCACATAGTCGACGACCTCGTTGCGGTCACCGGGATGACCGATGCCGATGCGCAGCCGCCAGTAGTCCTGGGTACCCAGATGCGCGGTGATGTCCTTGAGGCCGTTGTGGCCGCCCAGGCCACCGCCGAACTTGAGCCGCATCTGCCCCGGCGGCAGGTCCAGCTCGTCGTGCATGACCAGCATTTCGGCCGGCTCGATGCGATAGAACTGGGTCAGCGCCCGCACCGACTGGCCGCAGCGGTTCATGAAGGTCTGCGGCAGGAGGAACCAGAGTTCGCCGGCGCTTTGCCCGCCGGCGCGCGCCCGGCCGGCAAGTCCGTGAAAGCGCGACTCGCGACCCGGATTGACGCCGAGTTCGTGCGCCAGGCGCTCACAAAGCCAAAACCCGGCATTGTGCCGGGTTTCAGCGTATTCGGCCCCGGGGTTACCGAGGCCGACTATCAGACGCAGCGAAGCCTGCAAGCGCTTATCTCTTGTCGGTCTTCTCGGCCTTCTTCTCGGCCTTCTTTTCGACCGGAGCCGCAGCAGCGGGGGTTGCTTCGGCCGCAGCGACTTCCTCCTCGGCCTTGCCGCCGCGGACGATGACAGTCGCCACCACGGGATCTTCGCCCTTGTGCAGCACGGCTTCCACACCGGCCGGCAGCTTGAGTTCGGAAACGTGCAGCGAATGGCCGCTGGTCATATCCTTCAGATCGACTTCGATGAAGGCCGGCAGGTCTTTCGCCAGACAACGTACGTCGAGATCGGACATGACGTGCTGGACCATGCCACCGGAAAGCTTCACGCCCGGCGAAACATCGGCATTGACGAAGTGCAGCGGCACTTTCTGGTGCAGTTTGTGGGCGGCATCGACACGCTGGAAATCGGCGTGCAGGATCACCGGCCGGTAGGGATGGCGCTGCACATCGCGCAGCAGGCACATTTCCTTCTTGCCGTCGAGATTGACGTTGAGCACGGAGGAATAGAAGGCTTCCTTGCGCAACAGCTGAAACAGCTCGTTGTGGTCGATATCGATCGACTGCGGCGTGGCCCCGCCGCCGTAAAGTATGCCGGGAACCCGGCCGGTGCGACGCAGGCGGCGGCTCGCTCCGGTGCCCTGTCCATCGCGCTTGTTTGCATTGAATTCGAGTTGCATGATTTACTCCAGTAGGTGCTGCAGGGTGAAATCCCTCGCCCGCGACCAGGCAAGGGGGTAAAGAATCAGTCCATGAAGAGCGAGGAGACGGAAGACTCGTTGCTGATGCGCAACATCGTCTCGGCCATCAGCTCGGCAATCGAAATCTGCCGGATGCGGGGGCAGCCGCGGGCTTCTTCGGACAGCGGAATGGTGTCGGTCACGACCAGTTCGTCGAGTTCCGACTCGACGATCCTCGACACCGCGCTGCCGGACAGCACCGGATGCGTACAGTAGGCCAGCACGCGCTTGGCGCCGTGCTCCTTGAGTGCCTGCGCCGCCTTGCACAGCGTGCCGGCAGTGTCCACCATGTCGTCCATGATGACGCAGGTGCGGCCATCGACTTCACCGATGATGTTCATGACTTCCGAGACATTGGCCTTCGGCCGCCGCTTGTCGATGATCGCCAGGTCCGACTCCAGGCGCTTGGCCAGCGCCCGGGCGCGCACCACGCCGCCGACGTCGGGCGAGACCACCAACAGGTCCTCGTGGCGCTGCTTCCAGATGTCGCCCAGCAGGATCGGCGCGGCATACACGTTGTCGACCGGGATATCGAAAAAGCCCTGGATCTGGTCGGCATGCAGGTCGACCGTCAGCACGCGCTGCACGCCGACGGTCTGCAGCATGTTGGCAACCACCTTGGCCGTGATCGCGACACGCGCCGAGCGCGTCCGCCTGTCCTGCCGGGCATAACCGAAATAGGGGATGGCGGCAGTGATGCGCCCGGCCGAGGCCCGCTTCAGGGCGTCCACCATCACCATCAGTTCCATCAGGTTGTCGTTGGTGGGATAACAGGTCGACTGCAATACGAAAACGTCATGGCCGCGCACGTGCTCGAGAATTTCGCAGCTCACCTCGCCATCGGAAAAGCGACCGACATTGGCGCGTCCAAGCGAAATGTGCAGGCGCTTGACAACATCGGCCGCCAGCTTGGGATTGGCGTTGCCGGTAAACACCATCAGGCTGTCGTAGGCCATGTCGGTCTGCTGTGACTAGGTTGGCAAATGAGTTGGCTGGGGAGGAAGGATTCGAACCTTCGCATGCTGGAATCAAAATCCAGTGCCTTAACCAACTTGGCGACTCCCCAACATCGGCACCCCGCCTTGACAGCGGAGGTCGAAAGGACGCGCATTTTCGGGGTTTTCGCTCCTGCTGTCAAATAATGGCGAGCGGATGCCGGTCCATTCCGGCGGCAACAAAGCCGTGCATATCCGCAGGCAGAGCGGCCAGGGCGGCCCGCGCCGCCGGCTCTGCGGCGAATTCGACGAAACAGCAGGCGCCGGAACCGCTCATCCGCGCATCGCCGCAGTGCCGCAGCCAGTCGAGATGGCGCGCCACCTCCGGGTAGAGCGCGCAGGCGACGGTTTCCAGATCATTGCGGCCGAAGCCCGGCCGCCAATCGCCGGCAGCGATGGCGGGCGTGTCGCGGCGCAGTTGCGCGGAACCGAAGATTCCGGCCGTCGGCACGGCAACGGCGGGAACCAGCAGCAGATACCAGGCCGGCGGCAGGGTGATGTCGGCAAAGCATTCGCCCACTCCTTCGGCAAAGGCCGTGCGGCCGTGGATGAAGATCGGCACATCGGCGCCCAGGGCAAGGCCTATCCGTTGCAGTTGCAATGAATCGAGTCCGGTGTGCCACAGGCGATTGAGTGCCATCAAGGTCGTCGCCGCGTCCGAACTGCCGCCACCGAGACCGCCGCCCATCGGCAATCGCTTGTCGACGTGGAGTGTGACTCCCGTGGTAACACCGGTCGCCGCGCGCAGCGCATGAGCCGCACGGACGGTGAGATTCGTTGCGCAAGGCACGCCGGGCAAGGGAGTCGCCAGCACGATGCGGCCATCGTCGCGCGCTTCGCAGCGTAGGGTGTCGCCGAAATCGAGAAAGCGGAATACGGTTTGCAGCAAATGGTAGCCATCGGCGCGGCGTCCGACGACATGCAGGAACAGGTTGATCTTGGCCGGGGCCGGCCAGTCGCGTTGCCAGTCGCTCATTCAGGTGCGTCCCATTCATCGACGATGAGTTTGAGTCCGACATCCTCGCGGCTGGCTTCCATCACCCGCAACAGGCGGCTCCGGCGCAACACCGTGGTATCGCTGATGACGACCTGCCAGCCGTCGACTTCGCCGCTCAGGGCCGGCCGCGCGCCGCGCAGCCAGTCGGCCATTGCCTCCAGCGGCAAGGGTGCGCCGGTTACGCGCTGCGCCAGCAGCGCCAGGCTGGCGGCGAGCACGGGCGCCTGATTCGGCTGCGTCAGGCGTGCCCCGCCGGCATCCCGCGTCAGCTCGGCCATGCCTTGTCCCAGGGGCGACATGAGCAGCACCGCATCGCTTTCCCGGGTGTGTTCCCAGCGGAATCGCAGATGGTCGCTGTGCCCGCCCTGGCGCAGGGAAATACGTCCTTCGGCAATAAAGCGCTGCAACGGCGGACCCAGCGTGAGCGCGGCAGGGGATGGCGGCGGCAAGCCGGCACAGGCCGTCAGCAACAGCGCGAGCAGGCAAGCCGGCCAGGCTTTCAAGGCACGAATCGCTTGATCGTCGTTGCCAGCGCTTCGTTGCCCGGATGAGCCTTGGTCGCCTCGCGCCAAATCGCCAATGCCTCGTTCGGCCGGCCCAGAGCCCACATCACCTCGCCGATATGGGCGGCGATCTCCGCATCCGGCTTCCTGGCATAAGCCATCTGCAGGGCCTCCAGGGCGGCCGTCAGCTTGCCCTGGCGAAACAGCAGCCAGCCCTTGCTGTCGAGAATGAAGGGGTCATCGCGCTCCAGCGACAGGGCCTTGTCGATCAACTGCGCCGCTTCTTCAAGGCGCAGATTGCGGTCGGCAAACGAATACCCGAGCGCATTGTAGGCTTGCGCCGAGTCCGGCTTGAGGACCATCAGGCGCCGCAGATGACGCTCCAGCACATCCACATAGCCGAGCTTCTCCGCCGCCAGTGCCGTCTCGTACAGGATGTCGGGCTGATCCGGCTGAACTTCCAGCGCCTTGGCGAGGAAAGCAAACGCCTCGGCGTGCAGCCCGGCATCGCGCAGCAACTGCGCTTCGGCCACCAGCAGGCGAGTGTCCCCCGGCGTGCCGGCGCGCGCCGCCGCAAGCCGCTCGCGCGCCGCCGCAAGCTTGTTCTGGCGCAGCAATATCTGGGCTCCCCGTACCTTGGCCGGCGTCGCATGTTCGCTGGCTGCGACCAGGTCGTACCAGGCCAGGGCGTCGTCGAGACGCCCGGCTTCCTCGGCGATCTGTCCCAGGTAGAAGCGGGCCGGGTCGAGGTCGCCGCGACCGAGTTCGACGAAACGCTTGAGTGCCTGTCCGGCTTCGGCGGTGTCGTTGACTTGCAGCGAGAGTATGCCGACGGCGTAGAGCATGTCCGGATTATCCGGATTGGCCGACAGCAGGCGCCGGAATTCAACGCGCGATGCCTCGTAGCGCTTTTCCGCCACCAGTGTCCGGGCATACCCCAGGCGCACTTCCTGGGCTTCGGGATTGACCGCCAGCCAGGTTTTCAGGAAATCGATCTGCGCTGTTCCCTTGGGCAGCAGTTCCGCCTTGAACAAGGCCGCCAGTTCCCACGCCGGACGCAGTTCCAGTGCGCGATCGATCTCGCGGTGGGCGGCGGCGCCATCGCCCGCGCCGATCGCCATCTGGGCAAGCACCAGGCGGGCTTCGGCAAGATCGGGATAAGGCCGGGCCAGTTGCTCAAACAGGCGCCGTATCGCCGCCTTGTCCGGATAACGGGCGAAAACGCGCGCCAGTCGCATCAGTGCATCACCCGTACGCGGGGCTTCCGCTGCCAGATCGCGGGCGAGGCTGACGGCCAGTTCGTCGATGCGTCCGCTCGCCAGCAGCAGCGTCGATAGCATCTGCTTTGCCTCTTGCGACGCCGGCTCCAGAGTCAGCCAAAGTCTGGACGCGTCCAGCGCGGCATCGTACTGGCGCGCGTGAAAGGCAATTTCCGCCGCCCGGCGTACGATTCGCGGATCGCGTGTGCTGGTTGCCAGATCAAGATAGGCACTGGACGACAGCCCGAACTGGCCGCGCTGAGCGGCGATTTCAGCAAGCAGGAACTGGTAGAGGATCTGTCCGGTCAGTTCCTGCTTGGGCAGCAGGTCTTCCCGTGCCTCGGCAGTCGCAAGCGCATCGGGCACCTGCGCTTCTGCACAAGCACCGGCCAACGCGAGAAACAGCGCAAGGACGAAGGAAAAAAAGTTCATGGGCGTGGTACCTGAGCGGAACACCGCTGCCAGACAGTGCGGTCACATACAATGCGGTGATGTTAGCAGTTTCATCCGATGTTTCGTGCGAGCCCCGGCATGCCTGAATTGCCCGAAGTCGAGGTCACCCGTCGCGGCATTGAACCGGTACTCGCCGGCAGCCGTGTCTCCGCTGTCATCGCCCGGACACCGGCACTGCGCTATCCGCTGCCGGAAAACCTGGGGCGGATACTCGGCGGACACCGCCTGGCGGCCGTCAGCCGGCGCGGCAAATACCTGCTGCTGGATTTCGGCCACGGCCATCTGCTGATCCACCTCGGCATGTCCGGCAGCCTGCGGCTGGTTCCGGCCGGCCTGGCGGCCGCAGCGCATGATCATTTCGATCTGGTGTTCGCCGTCCGCGGCAGACCCATGGCATTGCGCTTGCGCGATCCGCGCCGTTTCGGCGCGATTCTCTGGCTGGATGGCGATCCGTGCGCCCACCCGCTGCTGGCCTCGCTCGGCGTCGAGCCGCTGACGGCGGAGTTCAATGCCAAATGGTTAAAGGACGAACTGGCCGGTCGCTCGGCGGCGATCAAGCCGACCTTGATGGACAGCCACCGTGTCGTCGGCATCGGCAACATCTACGCATCGGAAAGCCTGTTCCGCGCCGGCATCGATCCGCGCACCGCAGCAGGACGGATTTCCCGGCAGCGCCTGGAACGTCTCGTGCCGTCAATCAAGGCGACGCTGAACGCGGCGATCGAAGCCGGCGGCAGCAGCCTGCGCGACTTCATTCATTCGGACGGCAGTTCCGGCTACTTCCAGCAGCAGCATTTTGTCTATGGCCGCAGCGGCGAACCCTGCCGCGTCTGCGGCCATGCCGTCAGGGAACTGCGTCAGGGGCAGCGCGCGACTTTCTTCTGCGGACGCTGCCAGCGCTGACGGCGGCGACGGCTGTCCTGCTACTTGGCAGTCAGCTTCTGATACTTGGCCATCAGCTGATCCTTCGACTCGACATGGTTCGGGTCGTCCGGAATGCAGTCCACCGGGCAGACCTCGCGGCACTGCGGCGTGTCGTAGTGGCCGACGCACTCGGTGCATTTGTTGGCATCGATGACGTAGGTTTCGTCACCCTGCGAAATCGCGTTGTTCGGGCATTCCGGCTCGCAAACGTCGCAGTTGATGCATTCATCGGTGATCATCAGGGACATGGTATTTTTCCTTTGGGCTTTTTTCCGGACTGTCAGTTGCGCTGCTTGATTTTTTCGGCCAGTCGCATCTGGACTTGCCGCGGCACGAACTTGGAGACATCGCCGCCGAGCGAGGCAATTTCCCGCACTATCGTCGCCGAGACGAACATGTACTGGTCGGACGGGGTGAGGAATATGGTTTCGACATCGGGGTAGAGATTGCGGTTCATGCCCGCCATCTGAAATTCATATTCAAAGTCGGACACCGCGCGCAGGCCGCGCATGATCACGCTGGCGCCGTGCTGCCGCATGAAGTCCATGAGCAGGCAATCAAAGCCGTGGATCTCGACATTGGGATAGCCGGCCAGCACCTCGCGGGCGATCTCGACGCGCTCTGCCAGAGAAAACATCGGGCGCTTGGTGCGGCTTTCGGCAACGCCGATGATGACCCGTTCGAAGAGGGCCGACGCCCGCCGCACGATGTCCTCGTGACCCTTGGTCAGGGGGTCAAATGTTCCCGGATAAACGGCGATATTTTTGCTCATGCCTGCTCCAGCAGGTGAAAGAAAACCTGGCCGGCCTGCCCCTGCTTCACCACCGACCAGCGCCCCAGTTTCTGCAGAGGCCTCTCGGCTTCCGCGTACAGCCTTGCACCTGCGGCCGCCAGTTGATCCAGTTGCGGCTCTACCTGCGCCAACCAGCCCTGACCATAAGGCGGATCAAGAAATATCAGATCGAAGCGCCGGGCGGGAGAGGCGGCGAATTTTAGCGCATCGCAGCAGAATAGTTCCAGGCGAGGACACTTGAATCCTGCGGCATGAATTTGCAGCGCCGCGAACGCCTGACGCGAGCGCTCGACCAGGGCGACGTAGGCCGCGCCGCGCGAGGCCGCTTCAAAGCCGAGGATGCCGCTGCCGGCGAACAGATCGAGGCAGGCGAGGCCGCCAAGATCCTGTCCCAGCCAGTTGAACAGGGTTTCGCGCACCCGGTCCGGCGTCGGCCGCAGGCCGGGCGCATCGGCTACCTGTATCAGGCGGCTGCGCCATTCGCCGCCAGTGATGCGGATGCGGCTCAAGACGGCTCAGTCGGCGGCCACAACTACCGTAACCAGGTTTTCAGCCTTCACATGACGGGCAAAGGCGGCTTTCACCTGCTCCGCCGTGACGGCCTGCACCTTCGCCGGGAATTCATCGAGGTAGGTCAAGGGCAGGCCGTAGAAGCCTATTGCTGACAGGTAGCCGAGCAGCTTGGCGTTGCTGTCCATGCGCAACGCCAGGCCATCGATCATGTTCTTCTTCGCCGCCGCGAGTTCCTTCCGGCCGGGTCCTTTGGCAATGTATCCGGTGAGCACTTCGTCCACCACCTTGAGCGCATCGCCGACCTGCTCGCGCTTGGTTTGCAGACCGATCTCGAACGGACCCTCGAGTTTTCGCGGAGCGAAGTACGAATACACGCTATAGGCATAGCCGCGCTTTTCGCGGACCTCCTTCATCAGTCGCGAAACGAAGCCGCCGCCACCCAGGGTGTAGTTGCCCACCAACAGGGGAAAATAGTCGGGATCGCTGCGGCTGATCGCCGGCAGCCCGATATGGACATGGCTCTGCGCCGCCGGATGCGCGATCTTTATGGTTGTGCGCAGCGGCTTGGTTACCGCCGGCGGCACCAGATCGCCGCCTCCGGCCGGCAGTGCTTCGGTCAGCCGCTGGGCGATGGCTTCCGCTGCGGTCCGCGATACGTCGCCGATGATGGAAACGATGGCGCCGGCGGCACCGTAGTGCTGACGGTGGAATGTCACCAGGTCCTCGCGCGTGATGGTCGCCACGCTCTCGGCCGTGGGACTGACGCCGTACGGGTGGCCGGGGTAGATCGCGGCGGCGAAGCGCTTGCCGGCGATGGCGTCGGGGCGCGTCTCGGCCTCGCGGATACTGGCGATGCTGCGGCCTCTTTCACGCTCCAGCGCGGCTTGCGGGAACGTCGGCGCCGAGAGGATGGTGCGCATCAGGTCGAGTGCGGCGTCGCGCTGCGGCTGGGCCGAAAGGGTGCGCAGGCTGATGCTGGCGCGGTCGCTGTCGACCCCGCCGCCGAGGTGCGCGGCGATGTCCACCAGGCGTCCGGCGATGTGTTCTTCATCGAGGCCGGCGGCACCGGTTTCGAGCAGGCTATGCGTCAGGCCGGCAAGTCCCGATTTGCCGGCGGGAACGAATGCCGCTCCCGCGGCAAAGTCGATCTGGACATCGAGGATGGGCAGGACGCGGGTCTCGACGAAATACACCTTGGCGCCGGAAGGCGCGGTCCAGTGCTCGATCTTTACGCCGGCCAGGGCGAGCGTCGAAACCAGGGATGACAGCAGGAGAACAATCAGGGTACGCATCAGTGCCTCACTGCCACGGAGGGCTTCTTCGGTTTGCTCTTGTCGACGGGCTGCGGATCGAGTACGGCAATGCTCAGGGCATCGTCCTTGAAGTATTTTCTCGCCACCGCCTGAACCTCTTCAGCCGTCACGCTTTTCAGCTGCTCCAGCATGGCATCGATGTCGCGCCAGGACTCGCCGGCCGCCTCGGCGCCGCCTATCTCCATGGCCTGCGCCATCAGTGAATCGCGCTTGTAGATCTGGGCGGCAATCGACTGGGTCTTGACGCGGGTGAGTTCCTCCGCCGACACGCCTTCGTCCTGAATGAGCTTGATCTCGGCTCGCAGCGCGGCTTCCAGATCGGCAATGGTTTTTCCTTCCGCCGGCTGCCCGTCGAGGACAAAACTTGCCTCGCCGCGCAGCGTGCCGTCGTAGCCGGCGCCGGCCGATTGCGCGACGCGGCTGCCGCGCACCAGGTTGCGGGCAAATCGCGAAGCATCGTGGCCGTCGAGCACGGTTGCCAGCACGTCCAGCGCGTACGGGTCGCGATCCTTCTGCACATCGCGCAGCCTGGGCGCCTTCCACGCCATCGCCAGGTAGGGCAGCTGCGCCGGCGCCTTGACGCTCAGCCGCCGCATGCCGGCCTGCTCGGGCTCGTTCTGCGGCTTGCGTTGCGGCAAGGCGCGGGCCTTGAGCGGACCGTAGTACTTCTGCGCCAGGCGGAACACCTCGCGGTGATCGACATCGCCCACCACCACCACATAGGCATTGTTCGGCGTATACCACAGCCGGTACCAGTCGCGCGCGTCCTGCCACGTCATGTGCTCAAGATCGTCCATCCAGCCGATGATCGGACGGCGATAGGGATGCGCCTGGAACATTGCCGAGTTGAGCGCCTCGTGCACCAGCGCATGCGGGTCGTCGTCGGTGCGCAAGCGCCTTTCCTCCATCACCACCTTGATCTCGGAGGAAAACTCCTTGGCGTCCAACCGCAGATTCGCCATCCGGTCCGCTTCGAGTTTCATCATTTCCGGCAGGGCGGCCTTCGGCACGATCTGGAAGTAGGCGGTGTAGTCACGGCTGGTGAAGGCGTTGTCGCGTCCGCCGGCTTCGGCCACGCGCTTGTTGAACTCGCCTGCAGCCAGATTCCTGGTGCCCTTGAACATCAGGTGTTCCAGGGCATGGGCGACGCCCGACGTGCCGTCTTTCTCGTCCATGCTGCCGGCACGGTACCAGACCATATGCACCGCCGTCGGCGCCCGCCGGTCCTCCTTGACGATGACGCGCAAGCCGTTGGCGAGCTGGGTTTCAAAAGGGTTGGCAAGACCCGGCGCCGGTACCGCGGCGAACGCCAGCAAGCTTAAGGCTGCAAACAATGGTTTCATGGACAGGGGTATCGACATGTGGCTGACAGGGTTGAAAAAACGGCTTCTGATAGAATTCCGGAGGCGCACATCTTAGCGCGGCTCCAGCCTCCGACCGCATTCCGCATGTTTGGTTTCCTCAAGACAAAAAAGGACGACCCCGCCGCCCCGGCCGCCGAGATAACGGCCCCCCCGTCGCCGCGCACTTCGTGGCGCGAACGCCTCAAGAACGGGCTTTCCCGCACCCGCGATACCCTCAACACGCCGCTGACCGAACTTTTCAGCCGGGCGAAGATCGACGATGAACTGCTCGACGATCTGGAAACCACACTGCTGATGGCGGATTGCGGCGTCGACGCGACGCAGTGGCTGCTGGCTGAACTCAAGGCCAGCGTCAAGCGCGACCGGCTGGAAACCCCGGCGCAACTGCGATCCGCTCTGGCCAGGGGGCTGCAGACCCTCCTCGCGCCGCTCGAGAAAACGCTCGACGCGGGCGGCCATCAACCCTTCGTGATCATGATCGCCGGCGTCAACGGCGCCGGCAAGACCACCTCCATCGGCAAGCTGGCGAAACATTTTCAGAGCCAGGGCAAGAGCGTTCTGCTGGCGGCCGGCGACACCTTCCGCGCCGCGGCGCGTGAACAGCTGACGGCCTGGGGGGAACGCAATGGCGTCACCGTCATATCCCAGGAGTCCGGCGATCCGGCAGCCGTCGTGTATGACGCCATCAGCGCCGCGCGTGCCCGCAAGATCGACGTCGTGCTCGCCGATACCGCCGGGCGCCTGCCGACCCAACTGCATCTGATGGAAGAAATTGCCAAGGTGCGCCGGGTCATCCAGAAGGCCGATGCGTCGGGTCCCCACGAAGTCCTGCTGGTACTTGACGCCAACATCGGCCAGAACGCCGTGCAGCAGGTCAAGGCCTTCGACAAGGCCATCGGCGTCAGCGGCCTGATCATCACCAAGCTTGACGGCACGGCCAAGGGCGGTGTGCTCGCCGCCATCGCCCGCCAGTGTCCGAAGCCGGTGCGCTTCATCGGCATCGGCGAGGGCATCGACGACCTGCAAGCCTTCCGCGCCGACGAGTTTGTCGAGGCCTTGCTCGGGTCACCTTAGTGATTCGCTTCGACCGCGTCTCCAAGCGCTATCCGCCCGGCGTCGATGCGCTTTCCGACCTCAGTTTCGAGGTGGCGGAGCGGGAAATGGTTGTTGTCAGCGGTCACTCGGGAGCGGGCAAGTCGACGCTGCTCAAGCTGGCTGCAGCAGTGGAAAGCTCCACCGGGGGAGCGGTTCTGGTCGGCGGCCAGAACCTGAGCGGACTCTCGCGTTCGGCCTTGCCCTACCTGCGCCGGCGCATCGGCATGGTGTTCCAGGATCAGAAGCTGCTGTTCGATCGCAGCGTATTCGAAAATGTCATGCTGCCCTTGTCGATCGCCGGCTTCCCGCCCAGGGAAGCCGCCGGCCGGGTGCGCGCGGCGCTGGACAAGGTCGGTCTTGCCAGCCGCGAAAAAGCCCTGCCGGTGATGCTCTCCGGGGGGGAACAGCAGCGCCTGGCGATCGCCCGCGCCGTGGCCAACCGTCCGCGCCTGCTGCTGGCCGATGAACCCACGGCCCATCTCGATGGCGAGACCGCGGCGGATGTGGGGCGCATCTTCAACGAATTCCACCATGTCGGCGTCACGGTGCTGATTGCCACTTATGCCAGGGAGCTGTTTCCGGCGGCGCGCTGCCTGCGGCTTGATCACGGCAAGCTGCTGCCATGAAGATCTGGCTGTTTCACCATCGCGATGCCGCCCTGCTGGCCTGGCGCAGACTGACTGCCGCCCCGCTCAGCAGCCTGCTTTCCCTGCTCGCCATCGGCGTCGCGCTGGCCCTCCCGGCCGGAGGCCAGATGCTGCTCGCCAACGCGCTGCAACTGGCCGGCACGACCTCCGCCGTGCCGCAGATTTCCATCTTCATGGCGGGCAACGCAGAACGGCGGGCGGCAACCGAGATTGGAGCGCGCCTGGCCAAGTACGGCGGCGTCAAGCAGGTGCAATTCCTGCCGCGGGAAGAGACGCTGGCGCGAATGAAAACCAGCCCCGGCCTGCGTGACGTGGTCGACGCTTTGCCGACAAACCCGTTCCCTGATGCTTTTGTCGTTACCGCCACGGATGACTACCCGGACGCGCTGGAAAGGCTCGCGGTCGAGTTCCGCCAATGGCCCAAGGTCGAGCACGTGCAGCTCGATTCGGCCTGGGTGCGCCGGCTCGATGCCCTGTTCCGGCTCGGCCGCACCGCGGTAATGCTGCTCGGCGCGCTGCTCGGTGCCGGGCTGATTGCCATCAGCTTCGGCATTATCCGCGCGCAAGTGCTGACGCACCGGGCAGAAATCGAGGTCAGCGCGCTGCTCGGGGCCACGGACGGTTTCATCCGCCGCCCCTTCCTTTATTACGGCGTGCTGCTGGGCCTCGGCGCAGGCATCGTGGCCTGGCTGCTGGTCGGCGCCGCCGCGCTCTGGCTGCGCGCACCGCTGAGCGAACTGGTGCGGCTGTACGAACTCACTCTCGATCTGCGGGCTCTTGACGGGCGCGACACGGCCCTGCTGCTGGGCTTTGCCGCCGGCCTCGGCTGGCTGGGCGCGATGATTTCCTTGCGCCAGCATCTGCGGCAATGATGACGGGCGACAACTGGTATCCTGAATCGCGCATTTGACGGCAGCCGTCGCTGAGTTGATTGCGGGGACGAACAGGAAACTGCCGGATAACAATATTCCAGAGAGGAGACGCATCATGCGCTTCGGATTTCACACGTTCATGGTTGCCCCTGAGGAATTGCAGGACATCGCCCGTACTGCGGATGAATGCGGCTGGGACAGCATCCAGGTGGCCGATGCCCCGTTTTTTCCGGAGGTCATCTCGGTTCCCTATCCGTATCACCCCGACGGCACGCGCTTCTGGCCCCTCGACATGCCGGTACTGGATCCCTGGGTGGCGATCACCGCCATGGCCTCGGTAACCAAGCGCATCCGCTTCATTCCCTCCGTTCTCAGGCTGGCGGTCCGCCAGCCTTTGCTGGAGGCCAAGAGCCTGTGCTCGGTGGCAGCGATTTCCAATGATCGCGTCGCTCTGGGCGTGGGACTGGCCTGGATGCCCGAGGAATTCAAATGGCTCAAACAGGACATGAAGACCCGCGGCGCGCGCCAGGACGAGGCCATTCAAGTGCTTCGCCTGCTGATGCAAGGCGGCATGGTCGAGTTCCACGGCAAGTACCACGACTTCGACCGACTGATAATGGCACCGGTACCCAAGAAGCGGATTCCCATCTATGTCGGAGGCACGACGAAATTCGCTTTGCGCCGTGCCGCGCGCTTCGGCGACGGCTGGATTGCCGTGATTCACACCAGGGACGAGATCAAGGGCCTCGTCGCAGAACTCAACAGACTCCGCGCCGAGTTCGGGCGCGAGAAGGAAGCCTTCGACATCATGCTGCACTGCCCGGACGTCCAGACCGTCGACGAAATCCGTCGCCTCGAGGACATCGGCATCACCGATCTGCAGATCACGCCGTGGACCCAGACCGTCCGGGCTGAAGAAGGTGTCGGCGCCATCATGCGCCAGCAGCCGCCGCTGGCGGTGAAGCAGGAAGCCATCAAGCGCTACAGCGAGGAAGTCATCGCCAGGTTTCACTAGCGCATCCCTCCGTTGGCGGGGTCCGGCGCGGGGCATTCACGGTTTTATGCAGGGCGCCCGCCGGGCAGGCGGTCAGCAGCAGATCAGCATAGTCTGTCTGGACGATGTCCGGTGGCGGAGGGAGTTTCTATGCTCATGCGGGCGATTATTGTGGTATTTTGTCATGCCCGATGGATTTTCGGCGCCGTGCATGTTGCGACCGGATTCCTTATAGAAAGACAATGTCTTTGAGAGGAGATAGTCATGATTCAATGCCGCATGGATCGATTCCGGGTGCGCGTTCTGCCCGCAATGCTCGCCGCCGCTTTTTCCGGCGTCTGCGCCAACGCTAGCGCCCAGGCTCAGGCGCTGGAAGAAGTCATCATTACCGCGCAAAAGCGCTCCGAGAATCTTCAGGACGTGCCGATCTCGGTCTTGTCGCTGAATGCCAAGACGCTGGAGAATCGTGGTGTCGTCAGCCTCGCCGACGTCAACGACGGCTCGGTGGTCGGCCTCAACCTGGCCCCCTATCCCGGCAGTGCCGATGTCTTCTTCCCCACCTTCCGCGGCATCACCACGAACTCCCTTTTCGTCACCGCGCCGAACCCCATCGCCGTGCATCTCAACGGCGTGTTCCTGTCGCAACTCGTCGGCCTTTCCAATCCGGCCGCCGACCTGGAGCGCATCGAAATCCTCAAGGGCCCGCAGGGTGTGATGTCAGGCCGCAACGCCACCGGGGGCGCGCTGAACATATTCACGGCCAAGCCCACTCTCGGCGAGTTCGACTTCAAGCAGCAGATCACCTTTGCCGACCGCAAGCAATTTCTCTCCAAGACCGTCGTCAATGTTCCGCTCAGCGATACCGTGGCGGCGAAGGTTGCGTATCTCAACAGTTCGCGCGACAGCCAGGGCGTGAACAACTCGGCGCCCGGCGGCGTCAAGTTCGGCGAGCACGATTCCGATGCCTGGCGCTTCGACGTGCGCTGGAAGCCGAACAATGCGTTCACGCTCGACTACGGTTATGACTATTCGCTGTCCAAGGGCTATGACACGCCGGCGCAGTGCCTGTATGCATCGCCGACCTACGTGGCGATGGCCGCAGGCGGCGCCGGTGATCCGCGCAATGTGGCTTTCGTCAACGGCTGCCGGCCGGACAAGCAGGACAGCCTGTACTTCCCCTTTGCCATGGGCAAGAACCGCAACGAGGCGCAGGGACACACCCTCAACCTCGAATGGATCGCCAGCCCGACCCTGACCCTGCGGTCCATCACCGGTTACCGCAAGGTCGACACGCTCAACAATTACAACTACGGCGCCTATGTCGGCGCTGCCGACGTCCGTGCCGACAGCGCACCGTTCACGGTCACCGGCGCCGGTGGCTTCACGCTTGGCACCCCGGTCAAACTGGTCAACGAAGCCTGGTCGCAGGAATTCCAGTTCCTTGGTGCGATCGCGCCCAACCTCAAATACACCGCCGGCGTCTACTACTCGTCGGAAAAGGGCAGCCAGCACTCCGGGCCCAATGTCGGCATGTACATGCCGGGTGCCGTGGTACCCGGGGTGGATATGCTGATGATCGATGCCAAAGGCATCAACTCGGCTACCAGCAAGTCCGTCGCCATCTTCGGCCAGTTGAACTGGACGCCGGACATCCTCGACAAGAAATTGGAAATCATCCCCGGCGTCCGCTTCACCCGGGACCATCGCCGTGCCGACGGCTACAACACCGGCTGGACGATGGGCTATCCGGTGGTTGCCACCGGCGTCGGCACAGGCATACTGCCCTTTGCGGCGTTCCCGATCGCCGCGCCTGACGTGGGATTCACCAGTTCCATCGGCGACCGCACTTTCTCGCAGGCCACACCCGCGCTGTCCTTCGACTACCACTGGAACGACAGGCTGATGAGCTACCTGAAGTTTGCCAAGGGCTATACCAGCGGCGGCTTCGATGCGGTATCCGGTGGCGCGACAGCGGCCGACTTCAGCAAGGGTTTCGACGCCGAGACCATCAAGTCGTTCGAACTCGGCTTGAAGGGCGAGTTCATGGAGCGGCGCCTGCGCACCAACATGGCCTTGTTCCAGAGCAAATACACGAAGGAGCAGAAATCGGTGGCGCTGCCAACCGGAGGCTGGAAGACCGAGAACGTCGGCGGCTCAACCTACGAGGGCTTTGAATTCGATCTGACTGCGGCGCTCACCGAAAGGGCGCGCCTGGGCTTCAGCTATGCGACCTTGAGCCACAAGTACACGAGTTGGATCGACCCGACGACGGGAGCGGATGTGACGGCACTGCGCAAGCTGATCGTGCCCAAGGATGACTTCACCGTCAATCTTGACTATCGTTTCCCCGGCCTGGGCCTGCCGGGACGACTGGACGGCACGCTGAGCTATTTCCATCGCGACCGCACATCGACACCGCTGAACCTGGTTACGCCGAATGTGGAGTTGTATTCGACGACACCGGCTTTCGGCCTGTGGAATGCCCGTATCGCTCTCTCGCAACTCAAGGTCGGCCCGGAAAAGCATGGCGATCTGACGGTGGCGCTGTGGGCAAAGAATCTCACCGACAAGAAGTACATCAACCTGTCCTACCAGGGTTGGACTTCGGCAGGGTCCGCTTCGTGGGGTGATCCGCGCTCGGTTGGTCTGGACCTGATCTACCAGTACTGAAAAGCCGTGTAACTCGCAGCAGGGGCAGCCATGAAAATGGCTGCCCTTTTTTTCGGCGCGCCGGCAATTTCCGACTTCAGGGGTTTGGCCAGCGCGCCAGGAACGAAGCACAACAAGCCGCCGTCGTTGATTTTCTTGGCATCGACAAGTCCACTCTCTGGCGCAAGATCAAGCTGTACAAGCTCTAGCCGGTTTGTCAGCCGGCCCGGTTCTCACCGCTGCCGGATTGACGGCAGGCGGCGGTCCAGATAGTCGCGAAGCTTCAGCCATGCCTGCCAGCCGACAAAGGCGCGGCGCGCCCAGCGCCAGGCGCGTTGCGGCCGGGCTACCAGCAAGGCGACGCCCGCTGCAACGACAAGTTGCGGGTTGCGGCGCACCCAGCGGACGCCCTCGACGGTGCGGTCCGCCGCGCCAAAGACAGGGGCCAGTGCGGCGGCATGGCGACCAAAGTCGATGCGCAAACTTTCGCTGGCGATCTGCAGCCGTTGTTTTTTCAGCGCGAGTTCAAGCGCAGTCGTGCTCACCGGGACTCCGGCGCGCCGCTTGGCGACAGGGCCTCGCGATCCTGGCGCAGTTCCGCCAGACTGCCGGAAAAAAGTTTCGAGCCGGCGCGCGCCAGATTCATCGCCAGCATCAGGCTGGCGATCCCGGCGCCGAGGAAAAGAGCGGCGAAAACGCCCAGCGCCAGCAAGCGGTTGCTTTCCCACAGCAGCACGGTGAGAAAGATGGCGAGGAAGATCAGGCCTGCCGCGATGCAGAGAAACGCGGCGCCGCCGTAGGCCAGCAGGGAAACCAGCCGCATCCGCTCCTCGGCGAGTTCGACGCCGAGCAGTTCGAGGCGATTGTGCAGCAGGGTGACGGCGGTGCCAAGCAGTCCCCTGGTCGAAGCGAACAGACCGCCCCGCTCCGACACCTTGTCCGCGCCATCACCCATTGCTGTTTTCAGCGACGCCCGATCAGCAGGCCGACGATGAAACCGAAGCCGGCGGCGACACCCACCGAACGCCAGGGATTGTCATGCACGTAGTCGTCGGCGGCACGGCCGACCTGCTTGGCCTTGTCCACCACGGCCGCCTCGGCATCAGCCAGCTTGATCTTGGCAGCCGCCAGCCGATCCTGGGTCCTGGCGCGGATATCGGCAACTTTTTCGCCCGCCTGGCCTGCCGTGGCGCGCAGCAGTTCTTCAGTGTCGGCAATCACCAACTTTACGTCGGCAATCAGTTTTTCCTTGGTGACATCGCTCACGTCGCTCATGTTTTTCTCCTTGATTGAAGCCAAAACGTCAGATTACCGATTTTGCTGTTGCGCTGCAATGATCTATGTCATGCGGGAGTCCGGTCGCAGTCAGCCAGGTCGTAATCGACCGTCAGCGGCGCATGATCCGAAAAGCGCTGATCCTTGTACACGCCCACACATCGCGCCGCCGCCGCCAGACCCGGTGTGGCTATCTGGTAGTCGAGCCGCCAGCCGACGTTCTTGGCCCAGGCTTGGCCGCGATTCGACCACCAGGTGTAGGCCTCGCCGGTCGCCTCAGGCAACAGCCGGCGATGCACATCCACCCAGCCCAGGTCGGCGAAGACGGCAGACAGCCAGGCGCGTTCTTCGGGCAGGAAGCCGGAGTTCTTCTGGTTGGATTTCCAGTTCTTGAGATCGATGGCCTGGTGAGCGATGTTCCAGTCGCCGCAGAGGAGGACCTCCCGGCCGTCGCGTCCGGCCTCGCTCGCCAGCCGTTCCAGCCGCGGCCGGAACTGTTCGAGAAAGCGGAACTTGGCCTGCTGGCGCTCCTCCGAACTGGAACCTGAAGGCAGGTAGAGCGATACCACGGAGAGCTTGCCGAAGTCGGCCTGCAGGTAACGTCCTTCGGCATCGAACTCGGCATTGCCGAAACCCTCGATGACGCGGTCGGGTACCTGCCGGGAATAGATGCCGACGCCGCTGTAGCCTTTTTTCCCGGCGGCATGAAAGCAGCCGACAAAGCCCGGCGGTTGGCGCAGCGCCGGGGTCAGATCGGCCAGTTGCGCCTTGAGTTCCTGGACGCAGACGATGTCCGCCTGCTGCGTTGCCAGCCAGTCGAAAAAGCCCTTGCCGGCGGCGGAACGGATACCATTGAGATTCAGACTGAGTACTCGGAGCATGGGCTTCCGCATGTAGAATGCGTTTGATGAATGCGAACGCCGACATGACTGTCGCCAGCGAACTGAGCCGCGAGTTTATCGCCTTCGCCTGCGGCTTGGGGGTGTTGCGCTTTGGCGAATTCAAGACCAAGGCGGGGCGTCTCAGCCCCTATTTTTTCAATGCCGGTTTGTTCAGCGACGGCGCCTCCCTGTCGCGTCTCAGCGATTTCTATGCACGCCGCATTGTCGCCGCCGGCGTCAAGTTCGATGTGCTGTTCGGACCCGCCTACAAGGGCATCCCGCTCGCCGCCGGAGCGGCCATGGCGCTGGCAGGGCTCGGGCGCAACACGCCCTACGCCTACAACCGCAAGGAGGCCAAGGATCATGGCGAAGGCGGCACGCTGGTCGGTGCGCCGCTCAAGGGGCGCGTCCTGATAATCGATGACGTTATTTCCGCCGGCACCTCGGTGCGCGAATCGGTGGACCTGATCCGTGACGCCGGGGCCACGCCGGCTGCGGTGGTCATTGCGCTCGATCGCCAGGAACGGGGCCAGAGCACTCTTTCGGCAGTGCAGGAAGTGGAACAGAATTACGGCATCCCCGTGATCAGTGTTGCCAGTCTGACCGATCTCGTCGATTATCTCTCCGGCCATCCGGAACTTGAACACAAGCTTGCCGCCGTGCGCGAGTACCGCGCTCGTTACGGCATCGACTGATGCCAGTGAAACCCCTTCAGGGAGATACCCCATGCGCCTGATTTCCGCCCTGCTGTTCGCTTCTTCGGCCGTGCTTGCCGTCAACGCCGCTGCCCAGGTACGCATCTATTGCTGCGACGACGGCAACGGCCGCAAGGTGTGCGGTGACTTTTTGCCTCCCGCCTGTCAGGGCCGGGCCTACGAGGAGCGTGACAATCGCGGCTTTGTTTCGAAGAATGTCGAAGCGCCGCTGACTGAGGCGCAGCAGGCGCGGCGCGATGCCGAAAAGACAAAGAAGGAAGAAGACAAGAAGGCGGCTGACGAAGAGCGCCGCCGCACGCTGGCCTTGATGTCGACCTATTCCAGCGAAAAGGACATCAATTCGGCGCGGGATCGGGCGCTGGCTGAACTTGACAAGAACATGAAAAATTCGCAGCAGCGGCTGGACGATGCCAACAAGCAGAAGCAGAAGCTTGAGCGGGAAAAGGAGTTCTACAAGGGCAAGACGCTGCCGGAGCCGCTCAAGGCGCAGATCCGCGAGAATGAAAAGGACCGCAAGGCGCAACAGGCGGCGGTTGATTCCCAGATCAAGTCGATGGAAGAGATCCGTACCCGCTTCGCCGACGAGCGCAAGCGCTATCTTGAACTGACGGGCAAGAAGTCGACAGAAGCCGTCGCCGTCGAACCCGCGGCTGAACCCAAGCCTGCCGAGAAGCCGGCACCTGCACCGGCACCGGCAGCGGCGCCGGCAGCGGCACCGGCAGCGGCACCAGCACCAGCCAATCCCGCCGCGAAGAAGTAATCAGCCGCCGAGTTTTTTCTTCAGCAGGTCGGTGACCTGCTGCGGATTGGCCTTGCCCCGGGTGGCCTTCATGGCCTGTCCGACCAGAGCGTTGAAGGCCTTTTCCTTGCCGGCACGGTATTCCTCGACCGACTTCGCGTTGGCAGCCAGCACTTCGTCGACCAGGGCTTCGATTGCCCCGGTGTCGGTGATCTGCTTCCAGCCTTTCGCTTCGATGACGGCATCGGCATCCTTGCCTTCGCCGGCCCAGAGCGCATCGAAGACATCCCTGGCGATCTTGTTCGAGATCGTGTTGTCGGCGATCCGGCGCACGACGCCGGCGAGTTGCTGCGCCGACAGGGGCGAGGCGACGATCCCGAGCCCTTCCTTGTTCAGTCGTGCCGCCAGTTCGCCCATGACCCAGTTGGCGACGGGCTTGGCATTCTCCCGGCCGGCCGAGGCCAGCGCCGCTTCGAAGTAGGCCGCCATTTCGCGCGACGCGGTCAGGGTTGCCGCGTCGTAGGCGGACAGGCCGAGTTCGCCGGCGAAGCGCTGCTGCATGGCCTGCGGCAGTTCCGGCAGCCCGCCGCCGACCTCGGCAATCCAGTCGTCCCCGATTTCCAGCGGCAGCAGGTCGGGATCCGGGAAGTAGCGGTAGTCGTGCGCGTCTTCCTTGCTGCGCATTGAGCGCGTTTCGCCGGTATCGGGATCGAACAGCACAGTGGCCTGCTGAATGGCGCGGCCCTCCTCGATCTCGTTGATCTGCCACTGCACCTCGAAGTCGATCGCCTGCTGCATGAAGCGGAAGGAGTTGAGGTTCTTGATCTCGCGCCGCGTGCCGAGTTCCGTTTGCCCCATCGGCCGCACCGACACATTGGCGTCGCAGCGGAACGATCCCTCCTGCATATTGCCGTCGCAGATGCCGATCCATTGCACCAGTGCGTGCAGCGTCCGGGCGTAGGCGACCGCCTCGGCGGAAGAGCGCATGTCGGGCTCGGTGACGATTTCCAGCAGCGGCGTGCCGGCGCGGTTCAGGTCGATGCCGGTGCGGCCGTGGAAATCCTCGTGCAGCGACTTGCCGGCATCCTCTTCGAGATGGGCGCGCGTCAGCTGCACGAATTTTTCCGTTGCCGTCGCGCCGGAGCCGACGGTGATTGCCAGGCCGCCGCCGGACACCACCGGGATCTCGAACTGGCTGATCTGGTAGCCCTTGGGCAGGTCGGGGTAGAAATAGTTTTTGCGCGCGAAAATCGAGCGCGGCGCGATCTTCGCTCCGACCGCAAGGCCGAACTTGATGGCGCAGACCACGGCCTCGCGATTCAGCACCGGCAGGACGCCGGGCAGGGCGATATCCACCGCGTTGGCCTGCACGTTCGGCGCGGCGCCGAAGGCGATGCTGCTGCCGGAGAATATCTTCGACTTGGTTTGCAGTTGGGCATGGGTTTCCAGCCCGATGACGACTTCCCAGTTCATTCCAGCCCCCCCGGCATGCGCGTGTGCCAGTCAGTGGCTTTCTGGTACCGGTGTGCCACATTGAGCATTTTCGCCTCGCCGAACCAGTTGCCGATGATCTGCAGGCCGACCGGCATGTTGTTGTTGCCGAAGCCGCAGGGCAGCGACATGCCGGGCAATCCGGCGAGGTTGGTGGAGATGGTGTAGATGTCGGCAAGGTACATCTGCACCGGATCGGCACTCTTGGCGCCGAAGGCGAAAGCCACCGAGGGCGAGGTCGGACCCATGATGACGTCGCACTCCTTGAACGCGGCGACGAAGTCGCCGGCGATGAGGCGGCGGATCTTCTGCGCCTGCAGGTAGTAGGCGTCGTAGTAGCCGTGCGACAGAACGTAGGTGCCGATCAGGATGCGGCGCTTCACTTCGTCGCCGAAGCCCTGCGCCCGGCTGCGCGAGTACATCTCGGCCAGGTCGGCATACTCCGGTGCCCGGTAGCCGTAGCGCACGCCGTCGAAGCGCGACAGGTTGGAACTGGCCTCGGCCGGCGCGATGACGTAGTAGGCGGGCACCGACAGGCCCGAGTTGGGCAGGCTCACATCCACCGTGACGGCGCCCAGTTTGCGGTATTCGGCCAGCGCGGCATCGACCGCGACGCGCACGTCGGCGTCCATGCCCGCGCCGAAGAATTCCCGCGGCAGGCCGATCTTCAGGCCGGCCAGCGGCTTTTCCAGGTCGCGGCGGTAGTCCTCCTGCGGGCGTTCCAGCGAAGTGGAATCGCGGGCATCGAAGCCGGCCATGGCGTTCAGCAGCAGGGCGCAGTCTTCGGCGCTTTTCGCCATCGGCCCGCCCTGATCGAGACTGGAAGCGAAGGCGATCATGCCGTAGCGCGACACCACGCCATAAGTTGGTTTCAGTCCGGTCAGGCCGCACAAGGCCGCCGGCTGGCGGATCGAGCCGCCGGTGTCGGTGCCCGTCGCGGCCGGGGCGAGCCGGGCGGAAATGGCCGCTGCCGAACCGCCCGAGGAGCCGCCGGGCACGCAGGAAACGTCCCAGGGATTCTTTACCGGCCCGAAGTACGAGGTTTCGTTCGACGAGCCCATGGCGAATTCATCCATGTTCAGCTTGCCCAGCGTTACCATGCCGGCGCCATCGAGTTTCTCGACGACGTTGGCGTCGTAGGGTGAAATGAAGTTGGCGAGGATCTTCGAACCGCAGGTCGTGCGCCAGCCCCTGGTGCAGAAGATGTCCTTGTGCGCGACAGGCATACCGGTCAGCGCCGTGGCGCCGTCGCCTGACTTGAGCGTTGCGTCGGCGGCACGGGCCTGGGCCAGCGTCTTGTCGCGGTCGGTGGTGATGAAGGCATTTAGAGCGGGGTTGAGCTTTTCGATGCGGTCGAGGAACAGGGTCGCCAGTTCTACCGCGGACAGCTTTCTCGCTGCCAGGGCCGCGGACAGGTCCCGCAGCGATGAATTGATCAGATCACTCATTCGACAACTCGCGGTACAAGATACAGGCCGGCCTCGGTTTCCGGCGCCACCGCCTGAAAATCGGCGCGATGGTCGGTTTCCGTCACCACGTCGGGGCGCAGGCGCTGCACCACGTCGACGGCATGCGCCATCGGCTCAATACCCGTGGTATCAACCGCTTGCAATTGCTCGATAAAGCCCAGGATGTCGTTCAACTGGTCGCGCGTGGTTTCGCGCTCGACGGCGGAAAGTTCCAGGCGCGCCAGCCGGGCGATGCGGGCGACGTCTTCCAGATTCAGGGACATGATGAAAAGTAGAGCTAAGTGAGGTTGGACCCGGGTGAAACAAGGCCTGATCATTGCTTAATTTGGCTGGCGCGATAGGGTATCATAAGCGACCCTTCCGCCCCAGTCCCCGCTGGGCGGGCTTCAACACTGGAACCACGATGTTCGGCTTTCTCCGCTCCTATTTCTCCAACGATCTTGCAATTGACCTGGGTACCGCCAACACGCTGATTTACGTGCGTGGCAAAGGCGTGGTACTCGATGAACCGTCGGTCGTCGCGATCCGCATCGAAGGCGGCCCCAACGCCAAGAAAACCATTCAGGCGGTCGGCCGCGAGGCCAAGACCATGATCGGCCGCAACCCGAAGGAAATCTCGGTGATCCGGCCGCTGAAGGATGGCGTGATTGCCGACTTCACCGTCACCGAGCAGATGCTCAAGCAGTTCATCAAGCGGGTGCATGAGTCGCGCCTGTTCTCGCCCAGCCCGCGCATCATCATCTGCGTGCCCTCGGGTTCGACCCAGGTGGAGCGGCGCGCCATTCGCGAATCGGCGCTCGGCGCCGGCGCTTCGCAGGTGTATCTGATCGAGGAGCCGATGGCGGCGGCGATCGGCGCCGGCCTGCCGGTGTCGGATGCCACCGGCTCGATGGTGGTGGACATCGGCGGCGGCACTACCGAAGTGGGCGTGATATCGCTGGGCGGCATGGTCTATGCGAATTCGGTGCGCGTCGGCGGCGACAAGTTCGATGAAGCCATCATCTCCTACATCAGCCGCAACTACGGCATGCAGATCGGCGACAACAGCGCCGAAAACATCAAGAAGACCATCGGCTCGGCCTTCCCCGGCACCGAGGTGCGGGAAATGGAAGTTTCCGGCATCAACCGCGCCGAGGGCATTCCGCGCAAGTTCACGATCTCCTCCAACGAAGTGCTGGAGGCGCTCTCCGAGCCGCTCAATCAAGTGGTCAAGGCGGTCAAGGATGCGCTGGAAAAGACCCCGCCCGAGCTTGGCGCCGACATCGCCGAACGTGGCCTGGTGCTGACCGGCGGCGGCGCGCTGCTGCACGACCTGGACCGCCTGCTGACGGAAGAAACCGGCCTGCCGGTGATCGTGGCCGATGATCCGCTGACCTGCGTCGCCCGCGGTTCGGGCATGGCGCTTGAAAAGATGGACAAACTGGGCAGTATTTTTGCCACTGAGTAAGGCCCGCCCCGTGTAGCTTGCAGGCTGGTCGCGCGGCCGCGAGGCACGGCGACTCCACCTGGTCCATCTTTCTCTGAGGGTGCATCTGCCTTGATGTCCGTTGTTGGCCATGCTCCGCCACCCTTCTTCAGGCGAGGTCCGGCGCCGCTTGTGCGGCTGGCGTTCTTCGTTGCGCTGTCCCTGATCCTGCTGGTGGCCGATCTGCGCTTTCATACCCTCGAGTGGGCGCGCCTGGCGGTGGCCACGGTGGCCTGGCCCTTGCAGCGCGTGACCTGGCTGCCGATCGATGCCGCCGGCGACGTCGGCACCTACCTGGCGCGGCAATCCACGCTCCTGAGCGAAAACGAGGAACTGCGCCGGCGCCAGCTCGGCACCGCCAATCTGTTGCTGCGGCAGCAGCATCTGGAGCAGGAGAACAAGCGCCTGCGCGCCCTGCTCGACATGCGTACCCGGCAACCGGTGGAAGGGCGCATCGCCGAGATTCTGTATGCCGCACGCGATCCTTTCTCGCGCCGGGTGATCATCGACAAAGGTCTTCAGCATGGCATCAGTACCGGTCAGGCGGTGGTGGACGACATCGGCGTCATCGGCCAGGTGGTGCGCGTGTTCCCGCTCACCGCAGAAGTGCTGCTGCTCACCGACAAGGATCAGGCGATACCGGTCGAGGTGCAGCGCAACGGCTTGCGCGCCGTTCTGGCCGGCGCCGGCGCCGGCATGATGGAACTGCGCTTCCTGGCCGCCAATGCCGAGGTGCAGCTGGGCGACATTCTGGTGACTTCGGGACTGGACGGCGTCTATCTTCCCGGCCTGCCGGTGGCCAAGGTGGTCAAGATCGACCGCGACAGCGCCTATTCCTTTGCCCGCATCACTTGCGCGCCGCTGGCCGGTGTCGAGCGTCACGGGTTGGCCCTGGTGCTGGGCGCACGCACCGCCTTGCCGCCGCAGCCCGACGAGGCCCCGTCGGCCGCCGACGAACCGGGTCGCGGCAAGCGCATCAAGAAGAAGGCGCGCCCGTCGTGAGCGCCTGTCACCGGACCCCCGGCGGGCCACCTGCAACGGAGGCATAAGTGCAGCCTACCCATTCCTCGCGCCGCATTCTGCTGCCGGTCAGAAACTGGTTCATCGCGCTGACGCTGTTTCTCGCCTTGCTGCTCAACCTGATCCCTTTCGGGCGGTTGCCCGGCATTCCCGACTGGGTGGCGTTGGTGCTGGCTTTCTGGTGCGTTCATCAGCCCCTCAAGGTCGGCATGGCCGCCGCTTTCGTGCTCGGCCTGGCGATGGACGTGGCCGATGCGAGCGTCATGGGGCAGCATGCGCTGGCTTATGTGCTGCTGGCCTTCGCCGCCGCCGGACTGTCGCGGCGCGTGCTGTGGTTCCAGCTTTCGCAGCAGGCGCTGCACGTGCTCCTTCTGTTCCTCGGCATGCAACTGGTCATGATGGCCCTGCGCATGCTGAGCGGCGCCGAGTTTCCCGGCGTACTGTGGTTTCTTTCCAGCTTCACCGCGACCCTGCTCTGGCATCCGGTGACCTATCTGCTCCTGATGCCCCAGTTCCGGCCGGAAGACAAAGACGTCCATCGTCCGATATGAATCTGAAAGCCATGAATCCAGCCACAGAGATCACAGAGGACACAGAGATGGCAAAGCTTTGCAATACCGGTGCCCGTGGCCGGAAGGCGCTCGCAGGCTTTCGCTGCCCCGTTGTTCTTTCTCTGTGAACTCTGTGTCCTCTGTGGCTGCTTGAGGTCTCGAGCCTGAATGGAATTCAAGAATCCTCAGGAGGAACTCGAACGATTCCGTTCGCGACTGGGCGTCGCGGGAGGCTTCGTCCTGTTCTGCTTCGCCCTGTTGTTCATGCGCTTCGTCTGGCTGCAGATCATCCAGCACGACTACTACCAGACCCGCGCCGAGGACAACCGCATTTCGCTGGTGCCGATCGTGCCCAACCGGGGTCTGATCCTTGACCGCAACGGTCTGGTGCTGGCACGCAACTACTCGGCCTATACGCTGGAAATCACGCCCTCGAAGATTCCCGATCTGGAAAAGAGCATCGACGGCCTGGCGGCCATCATCGATATCCAGCCCAAGGATCGCAAACGCTTCAGGAAGCTTCTGGAAGAGAGCCGCAACTTCGAATCGCTGCCGATCCGGACCCGGCTGACCGACGAGGAGGTGGCCAAGTTCATCGCCCACCGCTACCGTTTCCCCGGCGTCGATATCAAGGCGCGCCTGTTCCGCCAGTATCCGGGCGGCGCCTTTGCTTCGCACATGCTGGGCTACATCGGACGCGTCACCGACCGCGACCTGGAAAAGATCGAGGCGAAAGATCTGGAGGCCAATTATCGCGGCACCGAGCACTTCGGCAAGACCGGACTGGAGCAGCACTACGAGTTCGACCTGCACGGCAATACCGGCTTCGAACAGGTGGAGGTCGATGCCGGCGGCCGTGCGGTGCGCACGCTGGCCCGCACCGCACCCTTGGCCGGCAACAATCTGACGCTGACCGTCGACGCCGAGCTGCAACGGATCGCCGAGCAGGCCTTCGGCGACCGCAAGGGCGCTCTGGTTGCCATCGAACCAGCCACCGGCGGCATTCTGGCGCTGGTCGCGGTGCCCAATTACGACCCCAATCTGTTTGTCGATGGCATCGATACGCAGAACTGGAAAGAGCTCAATGAATCTCCCGACAAGCCCATGGTCAACCGTGCGCTGAACGGCACCTATCCGCCGGGCTCGACCTTCAAGCCCTTTATGGCGCTGGGCGCGCTGACCATCGGCAAGCGTCGTCCGGAGCAGCTGATTTCGGATCCCGGCTTCTACAACTTCGGCGGCCATGTTTTCCGCGATGACAAGAAGGGCGGCCACGGCATGGTCGATATGTACAAGTCCATCGTGCAGTCGTGCGACACCTACTACTACATGCTGGCCAACGACATGGGCATCGACAACATTTCCGCCTTCATGGGCCAGCTCGGGCTGGGCAGTCGCACCGGCATCGACATCGACGGCGAATCCGAGGGCGTGCTGCCCTCACAGGAGTGGAAGAGAAAGCACTTCAGGAAACCGGAGCAGCAAAAATGGTTTGCCGGCGAAACCATTTCGATCGGCATCGGCCAGGGCTACAACGCCTATACGCCGATCCAGCTGGCGCATGCCACGGCGATTCTGGCCAACAACGGCGTCGTGTTCCGGCCGCATCTGGTGAAGTTCATTACCGACACCCGCAGCGGCAAGCAGATCCTGATCGAGCCGAAACCGACGCGCACCCTGACGCTGAAGCCGGAGCATATCGAGGTCATCAGAAACGCCATGGTCGGCGTGAACAAGGAGGGTACCGGCGCGCGCGCCTTTGCCGGCGCAGAGTATGTTTCCGGAGGCAAGACCGGCACCGCTCAGGTGTATTCGCTGAAGGGCGCGGAGTACAAGGCGGGAGGGGTCAAGAAGGAGTTGCGCGACCATGCCCTGTTCATCGCTTTCGCCCCCGCCGACAATCCCCGGATCGCACTCGCCGTGCTGGTCGAAAACGGCGGCTTCGGTGCCCAGGCGGCGGCTCCGATTGCGCGTCAGGTGCTGGATTACTATCTGCTCGGCAAGCGGCCGAAGGCGCCGGCGCAGCCCGATGAAGCCGCCGTCGAGGAGGATGACGAATGAATCGCGGAATCAACCTGGCGATGATTCGCGACCTGCCGCAGCGCCTGATCGCGCCGCTCGATCCGTCCCTGATGCTGATCGCCGGACTGTTGTTGCTGATGTCCATCGGTGTGATGGGCAGCGCCTCACCGGAACGGCTCAATTCGCAGTTGATCAATGTCGCCGTCGCCCTGGTGGTGATGCGCGCCCTGGCACAAGTGCCGCCGCAGCGCCTGATGCATCTGGCCGTACCGGTTTATCTGATCGGCCTGCTGCTGCTGATCGCGGTGGCCCTGTTCGGCGACGTTTCAAAGGGCGCCCGGCGCTGGCTGAATCTCGGCTTCATGCGCGCCCAGCCTTCCGAGTTGATGAAAATCGCCGTGCCGCTCCTGCTTGCCTGGTTCTTTCAAAAACGCGAAGCCATGCCGCGCCTCAGCGACTATGGCGTTGCCGCCCTGCTGCTGGTGCTGCCGGTAGCACTCATCGCGCGCCAGCCGGATCTGGGCACGGCCGTGCTGGTGCTGGCCGCAGGCTTTTATGTGATCTTCTTTGCCGGTTTGTCGTGGAAGATCCTCATCGGCATGGCGGTCTCCGCGCTGGCGGCGGCACCCCTGGTGTGGACACTGCTTCACGACTACCAGAGAAGCCGCATCATCACGCTGTTCGACCCGGAACAGGATCCGCTGGGCAAGGGCTTCCACATCATCCAGTCGACCATCGCCATCGGTTCCGGCGGCATCCTCGGCAAGGGCTGGCGGGCCGGCACCCAGGCGCAGCTGGAGTTCATCCCCGAGCGCCATACCGACTTCATCTTCGCCGTTTTCTCCGAGGAATTCGGTCTGATCGGCAATCTCGTGCTGCTGGTGCTCTACGCCTTGCTGATCGGCCGCGGACTGATGATCGCCGCCAATGCCGCGACGCTGTTCTCGCGCCTGCTGGCCGGCGCCGTCACGCTGATTTTCTTTACCTATGCCTTCGTCAACATGGGCATGGTCTCCGGCATCCTGCCGGTGGTCGGCGTGCCGCTGCCGCTGATAAGTTACGGCGGCACGGCGCTGGTGACGCTGTTCATCGGCATCGGCATCCTGATGTCCATCCACGGCCACCGCATGCTGGTGCAGAAGTGAACGGAAAAACTTCACCGCAGAGGCGCAGAGGCGCAGAGAAGGCGCAGAGAAAACCAGAAGCATTTCTTTCGCGTTTCTCTCTTGGCTTTTCCTCTGCGCCTCTGCGCCTCTGCGGTAATGTTTTTCTTGCTCTGGGCTTTTCCTGCGTTCTCGCTGCCTGCGGTACGCAGGCGCCGCGTCCCGTTGTCGATCGCGGCGAGGCTGCTCCTGCGATGCCGGCGCCGAAAGTCGAAGTCAGGAAACCGACGCCCGCCATCAAGTACAGCGGCGGCTTCTACAAGGATGATGGTCCGGGAGACAAGCCGCCGGAGGACATCGCGGCGATTCCCGATGCGGTGCCGAGACTGGAACCCTTGCACCGCTTCGCCAACAATCCGTATTCGGTGCTGGGGCGGGATTACGTGCCGCTGCGCGACGGCAAGGCCTACAAGGCGCGCGGCATTGCGAGCTGGTACGGGCGCAAGTTTCACGGCCAGAAGACCTCCAGCGGCGAGCCCTACGACATGTACGGCATGACTGCGGCGCATCCGACGCTGCCGATCCCGTCCTACGTTCGCGTCAGCAATCCGGCCAACGGCAAGGCCGTGGTGGTGCGCGTCAATGACCGCGGCCCCTTCCATTCCGGGCGCCTGATCGACCTGTCGTGGACGGCGGCCTGGAAGCTTGGTTATATCGGCGAGGGCAGCACCATTGTCGAGGTGGAAAGCCTGCTGCCGGGCCAGACGCCGGCCGCTTCCCCGGTAGCGGCGGCGGTCGAGGATCCGATCGCGCAGATGGCGGCGGCGGAGCCGGAACCGGTGCTGCCGCAGGTAGAGGATGCCCGCGGCCACTTTCTGCAGTTGGGCGCCTTCGGCAACCGCGACAACGCCGAGGCGCTGCGGGCGCGGTTGACGCGCGAACTCGGAAACCTTGGCGAGAAGCTGGTGATCCAGTCCGCCGGCAAACTGTTCCGCGTCCAGCTCGGCCCTTGGCCGGACGCTGCAGCGGCGCAGATGGCCGGAGCACGCCTGCAGGAAAGCCTGGACATGGCCCCGGTGATCATCCGGCGCTAGGGCAACGGGCCGCCGGTACCGACTTTCGCTTGAGCGCCGGGCCCGACAAGAGTGTCGGGAACATATAATTCCTTTCTTTGCACCCCGACTCCCCAATGCGATTTCCTGCCTTTATCCTGGCGCTGCTGTCCGCTGCCGCCTGTTATGCCCAACCGGTTCCGGTGCCGGGCGTAAGTGCCCGGGCCTGGATCCTGATGGACTACGCCACCGGCCAGGTGCTGGCGGCCCAGGAGGCCGATACCCGGCTGGAGCCGGCCTCGCTGACCAAGGTGATGACCACCTACCTGGTGGCCGAAGCGCTGGCGCAAAAGACCCTGTCCCTGCAACAACCCGTCACCGTCTCCGAACGCGCCTGGCGCACCCAGGGTTCGCGCAGCTTCGTCCCGGTGAACAAGGGGGTTTCGGTGGACGAACTGTTCAAGGGCATGGTGATCCAGTCCGGCAACGATGCCTCGGTGGCCCTGGCGGAAGCCATAGGCGGCAGCGAGGACGGCTTTGCCGCAATGATGAACCGCACGGCGCAGCGCATGGGGCTGAAGGACAGCAACTTCCTCAACGCCAGCGGCTATTTCGAAGGCCCGGCGCCGAATCACTATTCCACGGCGCGTGACCTGGCGCACCTGGCCGCCACGCTGATCCGCGACCATCCGGAAGCCCACGCCCTGCATGCCATCAAGGAATACACCTACAACGGCATCCGCCAGCACAATCGCAATCGCCTGCTGTGGGCCGACCCGACGGTCGACGGCTTGAAAACCGGGCATTCCAACGCGGCCGGCTTCTGCCTGATCGCCACCGCCAAACGCGGCCCGCGGCGCCTGATCTCGGTCGTGCTCGGCACCGCGTCGGAGGAAGCCCGCGCCCGCGACTCGCTGAATCTGCTCAACTGGGGTTTTACCGGCTTCGATGCGGTAAAGCTCTACGACAAGGGGCAGGCGATTTCGCAGCTCAAGGTCTTCAAGGGCGTGCAGAACCTGGTCGGTGCCGGGTTTGCGGAGGATTTCGTGGTCTCGGTACCGCGCGGCATGTCCGACAAGCTGAGCGTCCAACTGGTCAGCCGGCAACCCCTGGTGGCCCCAGTGGCGGCCGGCAGCGCGGTCGGTACGCTGAAGCTGGCGGTCGCTGGCCAGCCCTGGGGCGAGTATCCCGTAGTCGCGCTGGGCGCCGTGCCCCTGGCCGGTTTCCTCGGCCGCTGGTGGGACGAACTGCGGCTGTTCTTCCAATGACGGCACGGATCTTTCTCAACGGCCGGTGGCTCGATGCCGGTGAGGCGCGCGTCCCGGTCATGGATCGCGGCTTCCTTTTCGGCGACGGCGTGTATGAGGTGATCCCGGTCTATTCGCGGCAGGCCTTCCGCCTCGAGCAGCACCTCGCCCGCCTGCAAAAGAGCCTCGACGGCATCCAGCTCGACAACCCGTACCGGTTGGACGAGTGGATCGCCTTCGTCACGCAACTGGCGCGCGAGGCCGAATGGGAAGACCAGTCGATCTACATCCAGGTCACGCGCGGGCCGATGGCGGTGCGCAACCACGCCTTTCCGCAAGTGGTCACGCCCACGGTCGTGCTGCTGGCGGAGCCGATGACCCCGCCGCCGGCCAGTCAGCGCGGACAGGGCATCGCCGCGGTTTCCGCCGCCGACATCCGCTGGCTGCGCTGCGACCTGAAGACCACGTCGCTGCTGGCCAACTGTCTGCTGCGGCAGGTGGCGGTCGCCGCCGGTTGCGTCGAGACCGTGTTGTTTCGCGACGGCTTTCTCACCGAGGGTTCCGCTTCGTCGATCTTTGTCGTCAAGGACGGCGTGCTGCTGGCACCGATCAAGAACCACCTGATGCTGCCCGGCATTACCTACGATGTCGTGCTCGAACTGGCCGCGCAGCACGGCCTGCCGCACGAGGTGCGCGACGTCACCGAGGCCGAAACGCGCGCTGCCGACGAACTCTGGATGTGTTCATCGACCAAGGAGGTGCTGCCCATCGTGACGCTCGACGGCCGTAGGGTGGGTTGCGACGGTGCGCCGGGACCGGTGTTCGCACGGATGTATGACTGGTACCAGGGGTTCAAGGCCACGGTGATGCGGGCGGCGGCGTGACGCAGAGCCTGCTCGAATTCCCCTGCGATTTCCCGCTGAAGATCATGGGCCCGACAACGCCGGATTTTGCGCAGGTGATTGCCGCGGTAGTGATCCGGCATGCACCGGATTTCGATGTCGCGACGATGGAGATGCGCCCGTCGAAGGCCGGCAACTACCTGTCGCTGACCTGCACCGTGCGCGCCGTTTCGCAGCAGCAGCTCGATGCACTCTACCGTGAGCTCACCGCGCATCCGATGGTGAAAGTAGTCCTGTGAGCGGCGAAGCAGGGGCCCCGCACAGCGGGGATGCGTGCCTGGCGAGCGGCACTGCGAGCCGACAGGAAGACCATTCGAGTGGCACCGGCGGAGCGGAGGCGAGGCTGTGAGCGGCGAGGCTTTGATCATGAGAAAACTGGGCCGCGCCGACTATCCGGCGACCTTCGCCGCGATGCAGGAATTCACCGCAACGCGCGGTGCAGACACGCCGGATGAACTCTGGCTATGCGAGCATGCGCCGGTATTCACTCAAGGCCTTTCGGGCAAGCCGGAGCACCTGCTCAAGGACATAGGCATTCCCGTGGTGCAGATCGATCGCGGCGGCCAGATCACCTATCACGGTCCCGGTCAGGTCGTGGCCTATCTCATGCTCGATCTGAAGCGGCGCGACCTCAAGGTGCGCGAACTGGTGCGGCGCATCGAGCAGGCGGTCATCGACCTGCTGGCCGGCTATGGCGTGCAGGCGGCGCGACTGGCGGGCGCCCCCGGCGTCTATGTCGGCGCGGCCAAGATCGCCGCCCTGGGCCTGCGCGTCAAACACGGCTGCAGTTATCACGGCGTCTCCCTCAACGTCGACATGGATCTGACGCCCTACGACGCCATCAACCCCTGCGGCTACGAGGGAATGGCGGTGACGCAGCTGCGCGATCTGGCGGGCAGGTGCGACACCCCGCAGGAAGTCCCCTGGTGGGATACTGCGCAGATCGGCGAAGCCTTCGCCGCGCAACTGGAAAAACAACTGGCATGACAGACAAGCAAAAAGGCGAGGCCAAGACGGCGCGCATTCCCATCAAGGTCGTGCCCGCCGCCACCGTCCTGAAAAAGCCCGACTGGATTCGCGTCAGGGCCGGCAACAGCGCCGGCCGCTTCGGCGAGATCAAGCAGATCCTGCGCGAGCATCATCTGCATACCGTGTGCGAAGAAGCCACCTGTCCCAACATCGGCGAATGCTTCGGCAAGGGCACGGCCACCTTCATGATCCTCGGCGACCTGTGCACCCGCCGCTGCCCCTTCTGCGACGTCGGCCACGGCAAGCCCCTGCCGCCTGACGCGGATGAACCGGAGAAGCTGGCCCGCAGCATCGCCGCGATGCAGCTAAAGTACGTCGTCATCACCAGCGTCGACCGCGACGACTTGCGCGACGGCGGCGCGCAGCACTTTGCCGATTGCATCGCGAAAGTGCGCGAGCTGTCGCCGGGCACGAAAATCGAAGTGCTGGTGCCGGACTTTCGCGGCCGCCTCGACGTGGCGCTGGAAATCCTTGCCGGGAGTCCGCCCGACGTCTTCAACCACAACATGGAAACCGTGCCGCGCCTCTACAAGCAGGCGCGCCCCGGTGCCGACTACGCCAACTCGCTGCAGCTGCTGCAGGCCTTCAAGGCACGCCAGCCGGGTGTGCCGACCAAGTCGGGCCTGATGGTGGGCCTCGGCGAAACCGATGACGAGATCCTTGCCACCCTGCGCGACCTGCGTGCCCATGACGTGGAAATGCTCACCATCGGCCAGTATCTCGCCCCTTCCGGCCATCACCTGCCGGTGCTGCGCTACGTGCATCCGGACATTTTTGCCATGTATGCGCGGGAAGCGACGGCGATGGGTTTCACCCACGCCGCCTCGGCGCCGCTGGTACGCTCCAGCTACCATGCAGATCTGCAGGCGCATGGCGCCGGCGTGACCTGATCTGTATCATCCGCCACTACAAAAACCGCAACCGGGGAGGCAGGGGAATGGACAAGCCGTGGCTCAAGCAGTATCCCGTCGGCGTGCCGGCGGAAATCGATGCCAGGCAGTACGAGACCGTGTCGCAGGTACTCGAAGAGTCGATGAAGAAGTACGCGCCGCGTACCGCCTTCATCTGCATGGGCAAGTCGATTACCTACGGTCAGCTCGACACGCTGTCGCAGAACCTCGGCGCCTGGCTGCAGTCGCGCGGACTGGCCGCCGGCGGCCGCGTCGCGATCATGATGCCCAACGTCATGCAATACCCGGTCTGCGTCGCTGCGATCCTGCGCGCCGGCTTTGTCGTGGTCAACATCAACCCCCTGTACACGCCGCGCGAACTCGAGCACCAGCTCAAGGACAGCGGTGCCGAAGCGATCATCATCATCGAGAACTTCGCCACGACCCTGGAGAAGGTCATCGCCAATACGCCCGTGAAGCACGTCGTGGTGGCGGCGATGGGCGACCTGCTGGGTGGTCTCAAGGGCACGCTGGTCAATTTCGTCGTGCGTCGCGTGAAGAAGATGGTGCCCGACTGGTCGCTGCCGATGGCCGTGCGCTTCAACGCCGCCGTGGCGCAAGGCAGCCGCCTTGCGCTGAAGCCCGTGGTGCGGACGCGGGACGATGTCGCCTTCCTGCAGTACACGGGCGGCACCACCGGCGTGTCGAAAGGCGCCACCCTGCTCAACCGCAACATCGTCGCCAACATGCTGCAGGTCGAGGCCTGGATGCAGCCGTCGGTCAATACGCACACGGACGCGCAGATCAACTTCGTCTGCGCGCTGCCGCTGTATCACATCTTCGCGCTGACGGTCTGCAACATGATCGGCATGCGTACCGGTTCCTGCAACCTGCTGATCCCCAATCCGCGCGACATACCGGGCTTCGTCAAGGAACTGTCGGGCTTCCGCTTCAACGTCTTTCCCTGCCTCAACACCCTGTTCAATGCGCTGGCGCACAACGCGGAATTCGCCAGGCTGGATTTCTCCAGCCTGAAGATCAGCCTGGGCGGCGGCATGGCGACGCAGCGTCCGGTCGCCGAGCGTTGGATGGCCCTGACCGGCAGTGCCATCGTCGAAGGCTACGGCCTGTCGGAAACGTCGCCGGTGGCAACCTGCAACCTTGCCACTCTCAAGGGTTTCACCGGCACCATCGGCCTGCCGGTGTCCTCCACCGAAATCGCCATCCGCGACGATGACGGTGCCGATGTGCCGCCGGGCGAATCCGGCGAGATCTGCATCCGCGGTCCGCAGGTGATGGCGGGCTACTGGAACCGTCCGGACGAGACCGCCAATGTCATGACCGCCGACGGTTTCTTCAAGTCGGGCGACGTCGGCATCATGGACGAGACGGGCGCCACCCGCATCGTCGACCGCAAGAAGGACATGGTGCTGGTCTCCGGCTTCAACGTCTATCCGAGCGAAGTCGAGGAGGTGGCCATGAAGCATCCCGGCGTGCTCGAAGCCGCCGTGATCGGCGTGCCCGACGAACATTCGGGCGAAGTGGTCAAACTGTTCATCGTCAGGAAGGATCCTGCGCTCACCGAAGCCGCGCTGCAGGACTTCCTCAAGGAGCAGCTCACCGGCTACAAGCGGCCGAAGTACATCGAGTTCCGCAGCGATCTGCCGAAGTCGCCGGTGGGCAAGATCCTGCGCCGCGAACTGCGGCCCAAGGCCTGAGGCCGCCCGTCCGCACTACTTCGAGGAAGAATCCGCTGATGCGCACCGCTCTCGCCCTGCTCGCCGCAATGCTGTTTGCCACCGCCGCCAGCGCGCTTTCGCTGGCCGACATCTCCGCCAAGGATGCCGGCGGCGGCCTGAGGGAGGCGCTGACGCAGGGCGCCGGCAAGGCGGTCGGACTGCTGGGCAGGCAGGACGGTTTTCTCGGCAATCCGGCAGTGAGGATTGCCCTGCCGGAGAACCTGCAGAAGGTCGAGGGCGCGATGCGCAAGCTGGGCATGGGCAGGCAGGCGGATGAGTTGGTCACCGCCATGAACCGGGCCGCCGAAGCCGCCGTACCGCAGGCCAGGGCCCTGCTGCTGAACTCCATCCGGCAGATGTCGCTCGATGATGCCAAGGGCATCCTGGCGGGTGGCGAAGACTCGGCCACGCAGTATTTCCGGCGCACCACCTCCGGCCCGATGGCGGAGAAGTTCAGGCCCGTCGTGCGCGGCGCCATGGCCAAGGTCAAGCTGGCGGAGAAGTACGAGCAGTTCGCCGGCAAGGCGGCGAAGTTCGGCCTGGTGCGCGAGCAGGACGCCCATCTCGAAAACTATGTAACGCAGAAGACGCTCGACGGCCTCTACCTGATGATTGCGGAAGAGGAAAAGACCATCCGCAAGGACCCCGCCGGCGCCGCCGGCAAGCTGGCAAAAATGGTTTTCGGCGCGCTTAAGTAATTCGAAAGAAGAACCTCACCACAGAGACACAGAGACTCCGAGCGCTGCAAAGACAAAAAGACCGGGAAGCGGGGCTGTTCCGGCCCGGAATCTCCTGGTTTTCTCTGTGCCTCTGTGTCTCTGTGGCCCAATTTTTTTAGACCCATGGTCAAACTCAATCCGGCCCAGCTCGAGGCCGTGCGTCACCTCGAAGGCCCGCTGCTGGTACTGGCCGGTGCCGGCTCGGGCAAGACCCGCGTCATCACCCACAAGATCGCCTGGCTGGTCGATGAATACGGCATCACGCCGTCGCATATCGCGGCCATCACCTTCACCAACAAGGCGGCGAAGGAGATGAAGGAGCGTGTCGGCAAGCTGCTCGGCGGCCGTGGCGAAGGCCTGCTGGTCAGCACCTTCCATGCCCTCGGGGTACGCATCCTGCGCCAGGAAGCAGCGGCGGTCGGGCTCAAGCGGGGTTTCTCCATTCTCGACGCGGCCGACACCACGGCGCTGTTCCAGGAACTCGCCGGCAATATCGACAAGGGCCGGCTGCGCGCCCTGCAATCCCGCATCTCCTTGTGGAAGAACACGCTCACCGATCCGGAAGCGGCGCTGGAAGATGCGGCGGACGAAATCGAGGCGGCGGCGGCAAAGCTCTACGCCGATTACGAACGCACCCTGCGCGCCTATCAGGCCGTGGATTTCGACGATCTGATCCGTCTCCCGGTCAGGCTATTCACCGAGCATGACGAAGTCGCGCAGCGCTGGCGCAGCCGGATCTGGCATTTGCTGGTTGACGAATACCAGGACACCAATCGCGGCCAGTACCGGCTGCTGCAATTGCTGACGCAGGGGCGCGATTCCTTCACCGCGGTCGGCGACGACGATCAGTCGATCTATGCCTGGCGCGGCGCCGACAGCGAAAACCTGCGCCTGTTACGCGACGACTACCCGAAGCTGAAGGTGATCAAGCTCGAGCAGAACTACCGCTCGACTTCGCGCATCCTGCATGCCGCCAATACGCTGATCGCCAACAACCCGAAACTGTTCGAGAAAAAGCTGTGGTCCGAGCATGGCCAGGGCGACGCGATCCATATCCAGACCTGCCGCGACGGCGATCACGAAGCGGAGTGGGTCAGCTCGCGCCTGTCCGCACATCGCTTCGAGCGGCGCACCAAATTTTCCGACTACGCCATCCTCTATCGCGGCAATCACCAGGCGCGCGTCATCGAGCAGCAACTGCGCGCCCAGCGCATTCCCTATGTCATCTCCGGCGGGCAATCCTTCTTCGACCGCAGCGAAATCAAGGACATCACCTGCTATCTGCGTCTGCTGGCCAACCAGGATGACGATCCGGCTTTCATCCGCGCCGTGACTACGCCCAAGCGCGGCATCGGCGGCACGACGCTGGAGGCGCTCGGCCGCGCCGCCGGGCGGCGGCATCAGAGTTTGTTCTCCGGCATTTTCGCCCCGGGTCTGGACAGCGAACTTAACGTCAAGCAGCGCACCGCCCTGCGCGAATTCGGCGACTTCATCAATCGCATCGAAGCACGCGCCGCGAAGGAGCCTGCCGGCCAGGTGCTGAACGACCTGATCAAGGCCATCGGCTACGAGAGCTGGCTGTTCGAGTCGCTGGAGGTGCGCGAGGCGGAAGGCAAGTGGGCCAACGTCTGCGACTTCACCGAGTGGCTGGGCAGGAAGGGCGAGGAGGAGGGCAAGACCCTGCTCGAGTTGGCGCAATCGGTGGCGCTGTTGTCGATGCTGGACAAGAACGAAGGCGAGCAGGATGCGGTGCAACTGGCTACCCTGCACGCGGCGAAGGGACTGGAATTCCGCCATGTGTTCCTGGTCGGGGTGGAGGAGGGCTTGCTGCCGCACCGCGACTCGCTCGAACCGGCAAAACTGGAGGAGGAGCGGCGACTGATGTATGTCGGCATCACCCGTGCCCAGGCCAGTCTGACCGTGACCTGGTGCCAGCGCCGCAAGCAGGGCCGGCAGTGGATGCCGCGCGAGCCTTCGCGCTTCATCGTTGAAATGGGCGAGGCGGCGCAGGCGACCCCGGGGCAGGGGAATACGCTGCCGGATGCCGATACGGCGCGCGCCAAGGCGGCCGGGTTGAGGGCCATGCTGTCCGCCAAGCGCTAGGGTCCGGCGGCCCCTGGGTCGCCAATCATCGGCTGCGGGCGCAACGGAATCAGGCGTCATGCCGCACCCAGGGCGGTGCGGCGCGCAATTATGGCGGATCCGCCGGCTCCGCCATGGACGCCGGCAGCTGAACGGGTTATGCTTCGCCCCCTCGTGCGCTCGTAGCTCAATGGATAGAGTACTGGCCTCCGAAGCCAGGGGTTGTGGGTTCGATCCCCGCCGAGCGCACCATTCGGCCGGCAGCCTGCCGGAGCGAAGAGACCCGCCGGCCTTTGCGCAGCGCCGGCGCGACACAAACCTACCGGGACGCCTCCGACGTGCTTGATCCGAATACCACGGCTCTGATCACTCAACTGGGACTCGACGCCGGACTCATGGAGGCGCTGATGTCGGGTGCTATCTGGATCAGCGTGCTGACTCTGGTGACGGCCATTCCGACCGGAATGATTGCCCGGCGCAAGGGGCGGTCGAAGACGCTGTGGATATTGTTCGCTCTGTCGCTGCCGGTGATTCCGCTGCTGCTGATCTGGTTCCTGCCCGCGCTGCCGTCCAAGCGGCCGCCTGCCAAGGACTGAAGGCGGCGGGCCAGCCCCGGCCCGTCATGCATCATGGCTCTGCAACAGGGCCGATCCTTGGAACTGCCTGAAACCTTGCCAGCGTGCGTATCCGCGCTGCGGCGTGATCGACCACCGGCGCCGGATAGTCGCGGCCGATGCTGACGCCGCAGGCGGTTTGTTGCGCGGTGGTCATTTTCCACGGCGCGTGGATGAACTTTTGCGGGACGCGGGCAAGCTCCGGCACATAGCGGCGGATGAAACGGCCCTCGGCATCGAACTTTTCCGACTGCGTCACCGGGTTGAAGATGCGAAACCACGGCTGCGCGTCACAGCCGGTGGAGGCTGCCCATTGCCAGCCGCCGTTGTTGGCGGCGAGGTCGAAGTCGAGCAGTTTTTCGGCGAACCAGGCTTCGCCCCGGCGCCAGTCCAGCCCCAGATCCTTGCTTAGAAAAGATGCAGTAATCATGCGCAGGCGGTTGTGCATGAAGCCGCTGCCGGCCAGCTGGCGCATGGCGGCATCGACCAGCGGATAGCCGGTGCGACCGGCGCGCCAGGCGTCGAACAGGTCGGGTGCGGAATCCCAGCGCAGAGCGTCGAAGGCCGGCTTGAAACACTGCGTCACCACGCGCGGGTGATGCCAGAGGACGGCGTGGTAGAAGTCGCGCCAGATCAGTTCCGAGAGCCAGGTCGCGGCACCCTGGCCGGATTGCGCCCGGGCATAGGCCACCAGTTGGCGGATCGAAATCGTGCCGAAGCGCAAGTGCGCCGACAGCCCGGAACAGCCGTTCATGGCCGGGAAGTCGCGGCGGCGGGCATAGTCATCGATGCGCTCGATGAAGTCGCGGAACAGCGCTTGCGCCCCGCTCATGCCTGCGGGCAGCGGCTCCCCGCCGGGTGCGCCGGCTTCAAAGCCGAGGTCGCGCAGCGTCGGCAGTTGCCTCGCGCCGGCGGGCGGCGCCAGTTGGCCGGCGTAGCTGTCGACCGGCCAGGAGCGCAGGCCGTCCGAATCGAGTTTTTTCAGCCAGGCATTCTTGTAGGGAGTGAATACGGAGAAAGGAGTGCCGGCCTGGGTCATCACCTCGGCACGGTCGAATATCACCTGATCCTTGAAATCCAGCAGGCCGATACTGCCGAGACGGTGCCTGACTTCGGCATCGCGGGCAAGGGCTGCCGGCTCGTAATCGCGATTGACGTATGCCTCATCCACTCCGAGTTCCGCGGCGAGCTGCGGCACCTCGATCAGCGGATCGCCATGGCGCACGATCAGCGCACCGCCCGTCTCGCGCAAGGCGGCGTCGACTTCTTCCACTGCGCGCAGGATGAACTCCACCCGCCGGTCGCGGCGCGGCAGCGGATCGAGGATTCCGGTGTCGAAAACGAAGCAGCAATACACCCGCCGGTGCGTTTTCAGGGCGTGATGCAGGGCGGCGTGGTCTTGCACACGCAGATCGCGACGGAACCAGACAAGGGCGGCGGTCATGGGATGATCTTGAGGGATACTCGGGAAGGGACTGAGAGATTACAATGTCGGCACTGCCATGGAAACCGTCAGTCTCGCCAACCACTTCCTGATCGCCATGCCCGCCATGGCCGACCCGAATTTTTCCCGCACGCTGACCTACATCTGCGAGCACAACGCCGACGGCGCCATCGGCATCATCGTCAATCGCCCGATCGACATGAAGCTTGCCGGACTGTTCGACCGGGTCAGCATTCCGCTCGAAGACGACCAGGCCGGCGCACGACTCTCCGGCCTGCCGGTGTATTTCGGCGGCCCGGTGCAGACTGATCGCGGCTTTGTCCTGCACCGGCCGGCCGGACAATGGCAGTCCTCACTCAATGTCAGCGACCGCATCGCGCTGACCAGTTCGCGCGACATCCTGCTGTCGATGAGCAGCACCGGCGAGCCGTCCGAGGTATTGGTCAGCCTTGGCTATGCCGGCTGGACCGCCGGACAAATCGAGTGGGAACTGTCGCAGAACGCCTGGCTGACGGTGGAAGCCGATGTCGGCATCATTTTTGACGTACCCCCCGAAGCGCGCCTGCCGGCCGCCATGCAACTGCTCGGAGTGGATTTTGCCAACCTGTCGGAAGTGGCCGGACATGCGTGAGCGCTTGCCGCCGGGCCGCCCCAAGGCATGCGCAGCGTTCGACCCGGAGCCGCCCGTGGGCGGCGAACCTGCGTCACCCCCGCCCTGGCGGGGGGCGGGGGGTGGGGACCATGAGGCCGCGGGTTCGGTGCTGGCCTTCGATTTCGGCGTCAAGCGCATCGGCGTTGCCATCGGCACGCAGCTGGGCGGCGGACGCACAGGCCCGGCGCGGGCCCTGACCACCATCGACAGCGAGGCCAACGACGCCCGCTTCGCCGCCATTGCCGCACTGATTGCCGAATGGCAGCCGGTGCGCCTGCTGGTGGGGCGCCCCCTCAATGAGGACGGCTCGCCGCATGAAATGACGGCGCGCTGCGAGCGTTTCGCCAATCAGTTGCGCGGCCGTTTCCGCCTGCCGGTCGAGGACGTCGACGAGCGCTTCAGTTCCACCGAGGCCGACGCCAACCTGCGCCAGCAAGGACTTTCCTGGCAGCAGCGCAAGACGCAGGTCGATGCCGAAGCCGCGTTCATCATTCTCCAAAGCTGGTCCGATATTCATGCCCATAGCCACGCAACTGCCTGACGCCGAAGCACTCTGTATCGCCCTCGCCGAGGCCATGCGGCCTCACGTCGATCCCGCCGCCACCGCTCTGGTGGGCATTCATACCGGCGGCGTCTGGGTCGCCGAGAGATTGCACGCGGCGCTGGGCCTGAAAATCCCGCCCGGTTCGATCAACGTGTCTTTCTATCGCGACGATTTCAGCCAGCGCGGCCTGCCTGCCAACGCCAAGACCTCGCAGATTCCTTTCGATGTCGAGGGCGCACACATCGTCATCGTCGATGACGTGCTCTACACCGGCCGCACCATCCGTGCGGCGATGAACGAGCTTTTCGATTACGGCCGGCCGGCCAGAATAGACCTGGCTGTACTGACCGATCGCGGCGGCCGCGAACTTCCCATCGCGCCCAGTTTTTGTCCGCACTCGCTGAGCCTGCCCGCCGCCCAGATACTGGCGCTGGAGCGGGCCGAGGACGGCGGACTTTCTTTCCGGCTGATAGACAAATGAGCGAATTCGGCAAGCCACAGAGCCCGCAACTCAACAGCCACGGCGAACTGCAGCATCTGCTGACCATCGAGGGCCTGCCGCGCGACGTGCTGACGCGGATTCTCGATACCGCCGCGCCCTTCTCCGAAGTCGCCGAACGCGAAGTGAAGAAGGTGCCGCTGTTGCGCGGCAAGAGCGTGTTCAACCTGTTCTTCGAGAATTCGACGCGCACCCGCACCACCTTCGAGATCGCCGCCAAGCGGCTTTCCGCCGACGTCATCAACCTCAACATCAGCACCTCGTCGGCGAACAAGGGAGAGACCCTGCTCGACACGGCAGACAACCTCGCCGCGATGCAGGCCGACATGTTCGTCGTGCGCCACGCCTCCTCCGGCGCGCCCTATCTGATCGCCCAGCATCTGGCGGCCACCGGGCGCGATCATATCCACGTGGTGAATGCCGGCGACGGCCGCCATGCCCATCCGACGCAGGGCCTGCTCGACATGTACACCATCCGCCACTACAAGGCGGATTTCACCCAGCTCACCATCGCCATCGTCGGCGACGTGCTGCACTCGCGCGTGGCGCGCAGCCAGATCCATGCCCTGACCACCCTCGGCGTGCCGGAAGTCCGCGTCATCGCGCCCAAGACCCTGCTGCCGACCGGGGTTGAACGCCTCGGCGTGAGGGTGTTCCACGACATGCGCGAAGGCCTGCGCGGCGTCGATGTGGTCATGATGCTGCGCCTGCAGAACGAGCGCATGCAAGGCGCCCTGCTGCCCTCGTCGCAGGAGTATTTCAAGTCCTACGGCCTTACTCCGGAGAAGCTGGCGCTGGCCAAGCCCGACGCCATCGTCATGCATCCGGGACCGATGAATCGCGGCGTCGAAATCGATTCTGCGGTGGCCGACGGCGGCCAGGCCGTGATCCTGCCGCAGGTCACGTTCGGTATCGCGGTGCGTATGGCGGTGATGGCCATGCTGGCCGGAAACTCGTGAATAAATCTACTGCGCGCGCCGGATCGGGGATTGGGCGGTGCTCGCTATCCTCACATATAACAACATATGTTCCGGTAGCTGCGCTCCGGCCGCACCCCGTTGCGGCCCGCTCGCTACGATTTCTTCACGAGTTTTGAACCCATGAAAATACATATCCGTAATGGCCGCCTGATCGACCCGGCGAGCAAGACCGACAAGGCTCTGGATCTGTTCATCGCCGCGGGGAAGGTCGTCGCTGTCGGCAGCGCGCCGGCCGGCTTCGAGGCCAGCAGCGTGCTGGACGCGAGCGGCTGCATCGTCTGCCCGGGCCTGGTTGATCTCGCCGCGCGGTTGCGCGAGCCGGGCTTCGAGTACAAGGCCACGCTGGAATCCGAAATGGCGGCAGCCGCAGCCGGCGGCGTGACGCGGCTGGCCTGCCCGCCCGATACCGATCCGGTGCTGGATGAGCCGGGGCTGGTGGAAATGCTGACTCATAGGGCGCGGCTGCCCGAGTTTGCCCACGTGCATCCGGTGGGCGCGCTGACCACGCAACTGGAGGGCAAGGAGCTCACCGAAATGGCGGAGCTTAGCGAAGCCGGTTGCATCGCCTTCGGCCAGGCCAACCGCGCCATTGTCGACACGCAGGTGCTGCTGCGCGCCATGATGTACGCGGCGACCTTCGATTTCCCGGTCTGGTTGCAGGCGCAGGACCCTTTCCTTGCGCGCAAGGGCGTGGCCCATGACGGCGAAGTTGCCGCCCGCCTCGGCCTCGCCGGGATTCCGGTGGCGGCGGAAACCATCGCCCTGGCAACCATTCTGCATCTGGCCAGGGAGACCGGCGCCCGGGTGCACGTGACCCGCATTTCATCGGCAGCCGGCGTAGAAATGATCGTCGCCGCGCGTGCCGCCGGCATTGCCGTGACCTGCGACGTGGCGATTCACCACCTGCACCTTTGCGAAATGGATATCGGTTTCTTCAACGCGAATGCCCGGCTCGACCCGCCCTTGCGCTCGCAGCGCGACCGCGATGCCTTGCGTGCCGGCCTTGCGTCGGGCGCGATCAATGCGGTCTGTTCCGACCACACGCCGGTTGATGACGATGGCAAGCAACGACCGTTCGAGGAAGCCGAAGTGGGCGCCACCGGACTGGAACTGCTGCTGCCGCTGACCCTGAAGTGGGCGCAGGAAATGAAGTTGCCGCTGGTCACGGCGCTGGCCCGCGTCACATCGGATCCGGCGCGCATTCTAGGTGTCAGGGCCGGCTCGCTGGCAATCGGTGCCGCGGCCGACATCTGCGTTTTCGATCCGGTCGCCGAATTCCGCGTGACGCGCGAGAATCTAAGGAGCCAGGGCAAGAACACGCCCTTCATCGGCTACGAGTTCCCCGGCCGCGTGCGCTATACCCTGATCGACGGCCACCTGGCTTTTGACGGCACGCTCAGCTGAGATATTGTCGGGCCCGCCACGCCGTGCAGCCTGCGTTTTGGCAGGAACACGGCGGGCCGATATGAAACCGTGTGTTTCATATTTCATGTCGCCTTGACAACAGCAACACATAGGCAAAGACTCAAATCGGTATAGACGTACCGTTTGCCAAAAGCCTTGTGTTGCCGGCGAAGACTTGTGCCAGGATGTGGTGCCGTCAAGCCGATCCTGATGCGGGTTCTCGATTGCACAGCCACGCACCTCCAAATACGGGTCTCGTATGCTGCATTCAATGCTTCGCTGTTCGCTAATCCTCCTTGCATATGCACTTGGTTCGCCGACAGCCGCCATGGCGCAAACTTCGGCCAGCCCCTATTACGCGATCAGAGCCCCGGCCGACGCCCTGCAAGTGCTCAGTCTCGGGTCGGTGACCGTCAGCAGTTTCAGTCCGGTCACCATCACGCCGGCCGAAAACAGCACCAACCTTTACTTCGTCGCCAGGAATCAGGGCAGCCAGCCATTGACGCTGGATTTCTCGTCGTGGGATGAAATCCTGTCAACCAAGCCGGACTGGCTATTCCACTTTTTCAAGTTTTTCGGTTATGGCGGAGGACCCGCAAGCACCGTGCTGGCGCCCGGCGCATCCGCGACGCTCGAGTTTTATGTGAGCAAGGACGTGAGTGGCGGGCAGCCCGTGCAAACCACTCTGCCGTTCACTTTCCAGGTGAAGGAGACCGGACAACAGGGCACTTTGAGCGTCACATTCATAGGCGACGATCAGATCATGCAACTGCGGGAGACGAAAACCTCGACCATTGCCGGTCGCGTGACCTCCGGCAACAGTCTGCCGGTTGCCAACGCCTTGGTCAGTGTTGCCGCCTTCAATGAAAACCTTGAGCAGCATGTCCGCACCGATGCCGACGGAAATTTCCGCTTTGGCGTCCTGTCCGCGGATGACATGAAAACCATCATGGGGCCCAGGACCTTGCCTTACGCCAGCATCGACTACTTCATCACGGTGGAAGCCGATGGCTACACGATGGCCTACCAGGGCGGACTGGCCCCCGGGAGCGGACAGACGGTGACCCGGAATGTGGTTCTGAATGCGCGCTCGCCGCTGCCCTCCTACCAGCTCGTCGGTGAACTTGCCACCAGCGGCAAGCTGGCCTATTGGTGGATCCGCTTCGCCGGCAACGGCGACCGCGTTGTGTCGGTGCAGGGTCAGCATCCGCCCGTCAACCAGGGCACGCCCGGCCACATCATCGCTGTCGATTTGACCGGCAAGGAGTTGTGGCGAATCGAAACCGGCCAGCAGTGCTGGGGGTTGGATGTCTCAAGCGACGGCAACCGGATTGCTGCCGGTTGTTACGACGGCTACGCCTATGTGGCCGACCTGAACGGAGCGCTGCTTTACAAAGTGCACATCGGCAGTCCGTCGGTCACCGATGTGCGTTTCTCGCCCGACGGGCGCTATTTGCTGGGTGACGGCATCGGCTCCGGCATTACGGGCTTTACGGTCATGAATGCAGGCACCGGCGCCGTGGTTTGGGATTCAAGCCGCGACGTTGCAGCGGGGCAAGGATCGCAGGGCGGCTACAAGACGCGCTGGAGTGCGGACAGCAAGCGGTTGGTCGCCGGCAGTGGCGGCCCCATCTCCATGTTCGACGACAGCGGCAAGCTGATCTGGCGAAACAATATCGGCGAGTCCCCGTTGTGGCTGGAAGTCGATGCAGCGTACAACACTTATGCTGCCGGCAAGAGCCGGGAATTGTTCAGCTGGGACAAGGACGGCAAGCTGCGCTGGCGCCAGCGTCTGGCACATACCTCCAACGAAGCCTGGCCCGGCATCTCGGCCGACGCCTCGCTCATGGTGATGCCGACCTTCAACGGTCTGCTGCAGGCAATCAATAGTGCAGGGCAGCTGTTGTGGCAACGATTCCTGCCGGCATTGCCCGATATCTCGCCGCAAGGCATTGCCGGGGAACACATCTTTGGTCCCGGTCACAACGCCCTTTCCCTGACGCCCGACGGCAACCTGATTGCAGTCGGCAGCCGGGGTTACCAGACCCTGCTCTATGACCGCAACGGCACGCTGGTCTTCAGCCACAGCGCGGCGGTGAGATCAGACTCGCAGGGACCTGATCCCACCGTCATCCGGAATTACCCGGGGGTCACCGGCATCAGCCTCTCACCTGATGGAAAATATATCGCTGCGGGCTACGCCGACAGCGTCATCCGCATATTTGCGCGACAGGACGCGATCATGGTCAACGCCGGTTGGAATCTGGTCGGCAACAGTGTCTCGGCACCCATCACGGTGGCCGCCTCCTTTGGCGACGCCGGCAAGGTGGCGAGCGTCTGGAAGTGGGTCACCCAGGGCAGCACTGCCGGCATCACCTACCCGACCTGGGCGTTTTACACACCCGGCCAAAGCGATGGCGGCCGGGCCTACGCAAGCAGCAAAGGCTATGACTTCCTCAGCACCATCAACGCCGGCGAGGGTTGCTGGGTCTACGCCACGACCGGCATGAGCGTCCCTTTGCCGGCCGGCGCTGCGGTGGCCGCCACCGCGTTTCAAAACATGGGTTCCGGGTGGCATCTGATTTCCACAGGCGAAAGCAGGACACCAGGCGCGTTCAACACCGACCTCAGCACCTCGCCCCCGGCGCCGGGCGTAGTGCCCGCAAATTACACCACGCTATGGGCGTGGGACAGCGGGCAGTCAAAGTGGTATTTCTACGCGCCGGGTCTGCAGGCCATGGGTGGCAGCGTGCTCAGCGATTACATCGCCGGCAGGGGCTATCTGGACTACGCCTTGGCCAACAAGACCCTTGGGCCGGGAATCGGATTCTGGGTGAAAACGCCGTAATCATTCGGTGCAGCCGGCTGACGGCAACGGCTATCACCGCGCCACCCACAAGAATCAGTCGGGGATTGCGAGTGATCGCTTGACAGAAGCCGGATCGATGCCGCTGATGCGCACCCGCTTGGCACGGGATGTTTCGCCGCTGAGCAGGCTGACTGCCGCCTTGGCAACGCCAAGCTGAGCGGCGAGAAAGGAGATCAGGCTGGCGTTTGCCTTGCCATCCACCGGCGGCGCCGCAAGCCGGATTTTCAGCGCTTCGCCGTGCAGCCCCGCCACTTCGGTTTTCTTCGCTCCGGGCTGGATGTGCAGTCGCAGCGTCACGCCACCGGCGTCGGCGACCAGCCAGGTCACGAGTTGCCGCCGCGCCGCCCCGAGGCAGATCCGGCAATAGCCCGCGAGCGCAGCGAGCCGCGGCCGGCGGCCAAGTCGTTCATGATAAAAGCATCATCGGCAAGACGCTGTTGCGCAGGTTGGCGATGACAAACAGGCCTATCTGCAGAAGCAACAGCAGCGCCAGCGGCGACAGGTCCACGCCGCCGATCGGCGGAATGACGCGGCGGAAGGGCCGCAGCAGAGGCCGTGCCACCGTATTGAATACGTCGGCCATGGGCGCATGGGGGTTCACCCAGGAAAGTACCGCCGAGACCAGCACGGCCCCCATTGCCAGATACAGGCTGATTTTCGCTACTTCCAGCGCTGCCAGAACCGCCACCAGAAGAACCGGTGCGGACGAGACGGCAAGCAGTACGCCGGAGAACCCCAGCGCTATCCCCTGATAGATCACCTGCCACAACCAGGCCAGCAGCAGGCTCGCCATGTCAAGGCCGAACAGGCCGGGAATCAGGCGGCGCAGAGGACGCACCATCCAGTCGGTGATGGCGACAATGAACTGTCCCAGCGGGTTGCGGAATGGCGCGCGCAGCCACTGCATGGTGAAGCGCACCAGCAGCGCCAGCGTCAGCAAGCCGCAGACGGTGTCGAGGATGAGGAGAACAATCTGGCTCAGCATCAGTCTTTACCGAGGATTTCGCCGAGTTCCCGGCCGCGCACTTTCGCCGCCATGATGCCATGCCCGATGGCGCCGGCAATTCCACTGCTGCCGAATGACAGCAGCGCTGCTTCCGTGGTGCCGCCCTTGGAAGTCACGCGTTCGCGCAGGGTCGAAATCGACTCGTCGCTCTGCTCGGCCAGGCGGGCGGCGCCGAGAAAGGTTTCAACCGTCAGCTGTCGTGCCGAGCGCGGATCAAAACCCAGATTCAGCGCGGCCGCCTCCATGGCCTCGATGAAATAGAAGACGTAGGCCGGGCCGCTTCCGGAAACCGCCGTGACTGCATCCATCTGCTCCTCGTTGCCGATCCATACCGTGCTGCCGACCGCCTTGAGAATCTTTTCGGCGCTGTTGCGCCCTTCAAGGTCTACCGCGGGGTCGGCGCACAAGCCGGTAATTCCGGCGCCGATCAAGGCCGGCGTGTTGGGCATGGTGCGCACCAGCTTTTTGTAGTTGCCCAGCCAGCGCGAAATATCCGCCATGCGCAGCCCGGCGGCAATGCTGATTACCAGTTGCTTGTCGAGCTTGCCGCAAAACGGGGCCACGGCTTCCTTCAGATGCTGCGGCTTGACCGCCAGTACCAGGACTTCGCAGTTCAGCGCCGCGGCATCGGCCGTTGCCGTGCAGCGCACGCCGAAAGCCGCGATCAGCCTTTGCCGGGCGCCTTCGAACGGCTCCACTACCTGTATGCCGGCAGCCGAATAGCCTTGCTTGCGCAGGCCGCCGATGAGGGCGACGGCCATGTTGCCGCCGCCGATGAATGTTATTTTCATGCTGTCTCCACTGAACCGCCCGCGCTACAGCGGGAACGGGGTCGGGTCGTCAAGTTTTGCGAAGGACTGCGCGGGCGCACGTCCTTCTCCGGATAAAGGCTCAAGTTCGTTCTCCAAAGATCGCGGTGCCTACCCTGACCAGCGTCGCGCCTTCCATTATGGCGGCTTCAAGGTCATGCGACATGCCCATCGAGAGCGTGTCGAGAACGAGGCCTTCGGCGTTGAGCCGGTCGCGCAAGCGGCGCAGCAGGGCGAAGCGGCTGCGCAACAGTCCCTCGTCGCCGGTCGGCTCCGGGATAGCCATCAGTCCGCGCAGCCGGAGGTTCGGCAACATCGCGGCGGCATGGGCCAGGGCCGCCGCCTCGTCGGGAGTGCAGCCGCTCTTGGAGGCCTCCCCGGATACATTCACCTGAATACAGAACTGCAGCGGAGCGAGATCCGGCGGGCGCTGCGCGGCAAGCCGCTCGGCGATCTTCAGGCGGTCTACCGAATGTATCCAGGCAAAGTTTTCAGCCGCCTGCCGCGTCTTGTTGCTCTGCAGCGGTCCTATAAAATGCCATTCAAGATTCAGGCCGGCCAGCTCCGCCACCTTGCCACTGCCTTCGCTCACGTAGTTTTCGCCGAAAGCACGCTGTCCTGAAGCCACAGCCTCGCGCACCGAGGCCGCCGGCCGGGTCTTGGAAACGGCCAGCAACTGCACGGACTCCGCCGGCCGGCCGGCGGCAATGCAGGCGGCGGCGATTCGTGCACGCACAGCTTGCAAGTTGGCGGCGATTGATGTCATATTGCGACTGCAAAGTATATCGCACCCCATCTACAGGAAAGCGCACATGGACATCACCGAACTGCTCACTTTCGTCGTCAAGAACAAGGCATCCGACTTGCATCTGTCGTCGGGCCTGCCGCCCATGATCCGGGTCCACGGCGACGTGCGCAAGATCAACCTGCCGCCGATGGAACACAAGGACGTGCATGCCATGATCTATGACATCATGAACGACGGGCAGCGCAAGGTCTATGAGGAAAACCTCGAGTGCGACTTTTCCTTTGCGGTACCGAATCTGGCGCGCTTCCGTGTCAATGCCTTTGTCCAGAACCGCGGCGCGGCAGCGGTGATGCGGACCATTCCGTCGAAGATCCTGTCGCTGGAAGATCTCAAGGCACCGAAGATTTTTGAAGAACTGGCCGACTACCCGCGCGGACTGGTGCTGGTGACCGGGCCGACCGGTTCGGGCAAGTCGACGACGCTGGCGGCAATGGTGAATCACAAGAATGAAAACGAATATGGCCACATCCTCACTGTCGAAGATCCCATCGAGTTCGTGCACGAATCCAAGAAGTGCCTGATCAACCAGCGCGAAGTCGGGCCGCATACGCTGTCCTTCAACAATGCCCTGCGCTCTGCCCTGCGCGAAGATCCGGACGTGATCCTGGTTGGCGAAATGCGCGATCTGGAAACCATCCGGCTGGCCATGTCCGGCGCCGAAACCGGGCATCTGGTGTTCGGTACACTGCATACCTCCTCGGCGGCGAAAACCATCGACCGCATCATCGACGTGTTCCCGGCCGCGGAAAAGGAAATGATCCGCGCCATGCTGTCGGAATCGCTGCGGGCGGTAATCTCCCAGACGCTGTGCAAGACCGCTGACGGCGCGGGCCGCGTTGCCGCGCATGAGATCATGGTCGGCACGCCGGCGATCCGCAACCTGATCCGCGAAGCCAAGGTGGCCCAGATGTATTCGGCGATTCAGACCGGCCAGCAGTTCGGCATGCAGACGCTGGACCAGAACCTTCAGGATCTGGTCAAGAAGAGAATCATCGCTCCATCGGAAGCGCGGGCCAAGGCCGCCAACAAGGATAATTTCCCGGGCTGAAGCCAGGGAAATTATCCTTGCGGCAAGTTACACCCGCCCCTCCCATCCTCCCCTCGCGGGGAGGCTACTGATGTGAGCCGCTGCCGCGGCTAGAGTACGAAGAAACGAACGGAGATTTGCACCATGGAACGCGACGAAGGCCTCAAATTCATGTACCAGCTTCTGACCATGATGATGCAGAAGAAGGGCTCCGACTTGTTCATCACCGCCGGGTTTCCGCCGGCCATGAAGATAGACGGCAAGATGACGCCGGCGACCACGCAAGTGCTGTCACCCCAGCACTCTCAGGAACTGGCCCGCGCCATCATGAATGACAAGCAGGCGGCGGAGTTCGAGGCGAGCAAGGAATGCAATTTCGCCATCTCGCCGGCCAGTATCGGCCGCTTCCGCGTCAATGCTTTTGTTCAGCAGGGGCGGGTGGGCATGATCCTGCGCACCATCAACGTTCAGATTCCCGAAATCGATGATCTGAAACTGCCGCCGGTGCTGAAGGATGTGGCGATGACCAAGCGCGGCCTGGTGCTGTTTGTCGGCGGCACGGGTTCCGGCAAATCGACCTCGCTGGCGGCGATGATCGGTTACCGCAATCAGAACAGCTACGGCCACATCATCACCATCGAAGACCCGGTCGAGTATGTCCATGAGCACCGCAACTGCATCGTGACCCAGCGTGAGGTCGGCGTCGATACCGATTCATGGGAAATCGCATTGAAGAATACCCTGCGTCAGGCGCCCGATGTCATCCTGATCGGCGAAATTCGCGACCGGGAAGTGATGGAGCACGCCATTGCCTTTGCCGAAACAGGCCACCTGGCAATGGGTACGCTGCACGCCAACAACGCCAATCAGGCGATCGACCGGATCATCAACTTCTTCCCCGAGGAGCGCCGGCCGCAGTTGTTGATGGATCTGTCGCTCAATCTCAAGGGCATTGTGTCTCAGCGCCTGATACCCATCAAGGATGGCAAGGGCCGTGCGGCAGCGGTCGAGGTCCTGCTCAACTCGCCGCTGATCGCCGATCTGATATTCAAGGGAGAGATTCACGGCATCAAGGAGGTCATGAAGAAGTCCAAGGAACTCGGCATGAAGACCTTCGACATGGCGCTCTACGATCTGTTCGAGGAGGGGCGCATCAGCTACGACGACGCTTTGCGCTTCGCCGATTCCATGAACGAAGTGCGCCTGCAGATCAAGCTGTACGGCAAGGATTCGCAGACGATGGATCGCAATACCGGCATCCAGCATCTGGATATCGTCTAAAGCGTTTTTCGTGATTCACCATACTGTGTGCTTTCGCGGGCCTTGATACCTGTTTCCCGGTAGTGCGACTAAGGTTATCGCGGTATTTCTTTCGTCTCCTTCTTGGCATATCTTTAGTTATACGGGTAGCCACTGTTGCCGGGTGAGAGGATGGAGTGAATTGCTGAAAGCCATGACTGACGCGGGACTGCCCGGGCGAATTCGGGGGGTAACGCACCCGGCCTTACCGGCGCCGAGTACATTCCCCCGCTAGGTATCCGCTACAAACAACTGAATCAATTCACTATTTAACCCGACAGCAGTAATCGTATAATTACACGAGACGCCGTCGCCCGCCGCGCCATGCGGCGACGGGCAAACTAGCGCCGCATGGCGGCGTTCATTCAGGATGTACCCACAAACCATGCTCGCCGATATGCAGAATCGATCCGATCAGACAGACAGCCGCGCAGCGGTGGAAGACATCGGCCATCTGACGCAGAAGATTTGCACTATCTGGGGAACCCCCGAACTGGATGCTTTCCTGAGCGCTCTGCTGATGGATGCACGCGACGGCGCACGCAAGGGCTTGCCGGTAGAGGTTGCCATCGAGATTCTTTTCCTGGTAAAGGTCAACAAGATGCTGCGCGCTCTGGCGCTGGCATCGAAACTGAGCCTGAAAGTCGAGGAAGCGTATCGTTTGGTGGACGAAGGCGATCAGGCGCGACTGGGAATCGACCCGTTGGACGATCCGCTGGTTTCACGCGATACGATTACCCGATCCCATCGCGGGGTGGAAGCCAAGGCAATGCGTCCGGCCGAAACCACTGCCGGCAGCCAGGTGCAGGGCCTGGTTCAGTTGATGGGGATGCTGATACGCAGCCGGTGGCTGGCGTGGGCGATCGTTCTGGTGCTGGGCTTCAAGTTCTTCTGGCCGGCAGTAAAAGCACTGGTCTAGTTGTGCCCCGGGGATTCGTACGCTGCCGGCACCGGTTTTTTTTTGTCGCGCCTGCTGCCGGCGACGATTTCGATGTTGTAAAGCCGGCATTCGAGCGCGCCGTTGTAGAGCGGAATCTTGCGTGAGGTCTGGAGCCGGATCAGCTTCGGCAAGCGCATGTCGGCCGACAGAAACCAACAACTCCAGCCGGCAAAGCGCTGCTTCAGCGCATCGCCCAGAGGCGGGTAGAACGCGGCCAGTTCTTCCTCGCTGCCCAGTCTTTCGCCGTAGGGCGGATTCGCCACCATTGTCCCCGCCGGCGCCGGCGCCGGTCGCGTCAGCAGGTCGGACTGTTCCAGGGTAACCAGTTTGTCGAGCCCGGCATGGGCCAGATTTTGCCGCGTGCGTGCGACGGCATCGGCCGCTATGTCGCTGCCATAAAGCGGCAGGGCGACAGCCTCGCGACGTCTTTCTGCGGCTGCGCGCTGCAGCTGGCGCCAGATGCCGGCGTCAAAAGACTTGAGATGTTCGAAGCCGAAATTCCCCGGCTCGCGCGACAGCCCTGGCGCGTCGTCGAGGCAGATCTGCGCGGCTTCGAGCAGGAAGGTGCCGCTGCCGCACATCGGGTCGAGCAGCGGCGTGCCCGGCAGCCAGCCGGCCAGGCGCAGGATGCCGGCGGCGAGGTTTTCCTTGAGTGGCGCGCCGATCTTGGCCAGCTTGTGGCCGCGCACATAGAGAGGCTCACCGGACATGTCGAGATACAAGGTCGCCTGCTGTTCGGTGATGAAGAGGTGAATGCGGACCTCCGGATTTTTTGTATTGACGCTTGGGCGCCGTCCGGTCTCGGCGCGGAAGCGGTCGCAGACGGCATCCTTGACCTTCAGCGTGATGAACTCAAGGCTCTTCAGCGGCGAGCGGATCGCTGTGACATAGACGCGGATCGAGCGATCCACGGAAAATAGCCGCGACCAATCGACGTCGTAGGCCAGCTGGTAAACCCCGGCCTCGTTGCGATAACTGCCCTGCGCAACGCGAGACAAGACGCGGGTCGCAATGCGCGACTCGAGGTTGATGCGGTAGCCGGTCTCGAGGCTGCCGCTGCACGCGACACCTCCCGGCACCGTCGCAATGTCCTTGCCGCCGGCAGCGGCGAGGTCTTCCGCGAGCAGCGACTCGAGCCCGCGCGGGCAGGTTGAAAAATAGTGGTTCAAGAGCGCAGCTTTCAGTGAGGGCCAACGCCGGTATTATCGGCCTTTAGCGCGGCTGCCGCGACTAGAACGGTTTCACCACCGCCAGGATGCAGATGGCCGTCAGCGCCAATACCGGCATTTCGTTGAAGAAACGAAACCAGACATGAGTCTTCGTCGAACTGCCGGCGGCGACGCCGGCGAGCAGCCTGCCGCACCAGAAATGGTATGCGACCAGGCCGATGACGAGTGCTGTCTTGGCATGCAGCCAGCCGCCGGCGAAGCCGAAGCCGAACCACAGCCACAGGCCCAGCCCTACTGCCAGCGCGCCGATCGGGGTGATGAAGCGATAGAGTTTCCCGGCCATCAGCAGCAGGCGTTCGCGTTCGGCCTTGCTGTCGGCGGGCACCATGGCCAGGTTGACGAAAATTCGTGGCAGGTAGAAGAGACCGGCGAACCAGCTCACCACGAAGACGATATGAAACGCTTTTATCCAGAGCATGATGCTTCCTCTATGGGGCGGCCGAGATTCCCGTTGCCACGGTCGGGTAGTGCAGACGCAGGTGCAGTTCCCGCTTCATTCGCGTGTTGTCCAGGCGGCGCGATTCGCTCATGAACGACCACTGCAGCGGCGGCACTGCGCGACGCACCTCCTCACGCGACAGGCGTGGCGCGCGCGGCAGCGCAAAGGCGTCGGCCAGCAGGTCAAACCATTCGCCCATAGCCAGCGACGAGTCGTCGTTGATGTTATAGATCCGGTTCGCCCGTCCATGAGCCAGTGCCGCGACGCAGGCGCGCCCGAGGTCATCGGCATGGATGTGGTTGGTGTGACTGTCTTCGGCGTGAAGCATGAGCGGCAGGCGCCGCTGCAGGCGCTCCAGCGGCAGCCGGTCGGCGGCATAGATGCCGGGCGCACGCAGGATGCTGATGCGGCAGTGACGTCCGCGTTCGCGCCCGAACCGGCGCAAACGTTGTTCCGCATCCACCCGCCGCGCCGCGCGCGCCGACTGTGCTGCGGGCTGCCGTGTCTCACTTACCCGGTCGCCGCCGCAATCGCCATAGACGCCGCTGGTACTGATGTAGACCAGCTGCCGTGGTAGACTTTTGCCGCGTCGCAGGATGGCTATCAGGTTCTGGGTGCGTACGTCGCCGGTACCTTGCGGCGGCGGCGGCGCGCTGTGGATCACCGCATCCGCGATGCCGGCCAGTCGTGTCAGAGTGTCGGGCCGGTCAAGATCGCCCTCGATCTGCGTGATGCCCAGCGTCGCCAGTTGCGGGTCGCGCCGGCGCACCAGCGCCAGCACGTGCCAGCGCAGCACGAGTTGCGGCAAAGCGCGGCGTACTACGTCACCGCAACCGATTATCAGCAATCTACGCATCGGACGATTATCGCATGGCTCCAGTTGGCTCATTCCGCGTTACGCTTCAGCCCGGCGGGGACTGCTTTGGCGCCGACGGTAGCCAAACAATTTTGCAGGCGGCGCTTGATGCCGGTCTTGCGCTGCCCTACGGCTGCGGTAATGGCGCCTGCGGCGCCTGCAAGGGCAGGGTGGTCGACGGCCGGGTGGATCACGGACTGGCGCAGGAGCAGGCCCTCTCCGCGGCGGAGCGCGCCGGCGGCCTGGCCTTGTTCTGTTGCGCCAGACCGCTTTCCGACCTGGTGCTCGAATCGCGCGAGGCGGGCGCGGCCAAAGAGGTTCCGCTCAGGATCATGCCCTGCCGGGTACAGAAGATGGAACGCATGGCGGACGACGTGATGGTGCTGAGCCTCAAGTTGCCGGCCAGCGAGCGCCTGGAATTTCTGGCGGGCCAGTACATCGAGTTTCTGCTCAAGGACGGCCGGCGTCGCGCTTTTTCGATTGCCAATGCGCCGCATGACGACGGTTTCCTGCAACTGCATGTGCGCCTGATCCCCGGCGGCGAATTTACCGGTCATGTTTTTGGCAGCATGAGGGAAAAGGACATCCTGCGTTTCCAGGGCCCCTGCGGCAACTTTTTCCTGCGCGAGGATTCGGCCAAACCCGTCATCCTGCTCGCCGGCGGCACCGGTTTCGCGCCTGTCAAGGCCATGGTGGAACACGCCATTCACAGTCGCATGACGCGCCCGATGGAAATCTACTGGGGTGCGCGCAACCGCGCCGGCTTGTACCTGCCCGACCTGCCTGCGGCATGGGTCGCCGCGCACAAACATATCCGCTACGTACCGGTGCTGTCCGAGGCGGCAGCGGAGGATCGCTGGCAGGGACGCTGCGGACTGGCCCATCGCGCCGTGCTGGAAGACCATGCCGATCTTTCCGCGTACCAGGTCTACGCCTGCGGCGCGCCGGCCATGATCGACGCTGCGCGCGGCGAATTCGCCGCGCAGGGTTTGCCGCCGGAAGAGTTTTTCGCCGATGCGTTCAGCTATGCAACCGCCATAGATGGCGCGGTTCCCGCATGATCACTGTTTGCCGGTTCCCGCCGGCATCCGGACTGTTTTACCGCAATTACTCCACCCGGGCGCCGCAGTATTTCCCCGGGAACTATTCGCCGAGGTAGGCGGCGCGGACGCGCGGATCGGCGAGCAGTGCGGCCGAGCTGTCCGCCAGGGTGATCGCACCGCTTTCCATGACATAGCCGCGAGAGCAGACTTCCAGCGCCAGGCGTGCGTTCTGTTCCACCAGCAGTATCGTCACGCCCTCTGCCGCGACCTTGCGTACCACCTCGAACACTTTTTCCACCATCAGCGGCGCCAGGCCCATCGAAGGTTCGTCGAGCAGCAGCAGCCTGGGGCGGCCCATCAGCGCACGGCCGATGGCCAGCATCTGCTGCTCGCCGCCGGACAGGGTGCCGGCCACTTGTGTCCGGCGTTCCTTCAGGCGCGGCAGCAAGCCGTAGATCTTTTCCAGATCGGATGAAATTTCGCGGCTGTCCTCGCGGTGATAGGCGCCCATCATCAGATTCTCGACAACGGTCAGGCGGGCGAACACGCCGCGGCCCTCGGGCACCAGCGCCAGTCCCCTGGCGATCAGTGCGTGGCCGGGCAGCGCCTCGATGCGCTCCCTGTCGTAATGAATCTCGCCGCGTGACGGGATCATGCGCGCCAGCGCCTTGAGCGTGGAGGTCTTGCCGGCGCCGTTGGCGCCGATCAGGCAGACCATCTCGCCCTCTTCGACCACGAATGAAATGCCCTTTACGGCCGCGATGCCGCCGTAATGAACCTGGAGGTTCAGTGCCTCAAGCAGCGCTCTTGCCAAGATAGGCCTCGATGACTTTCGGATCGGCACGCACCACTTCCGGCACGTCTTCGGCGATCTTCTCGCCGTAGTCGAGCACGGCGACGCGGTCGCACAATCCCAGGACCAGCTTGACGTCGTGCTCGATCAGCAGCACCGTCAGTCCATCCTGGCGCAGCCCTTCGATCAGGCGGCGCAGCGCCGCCGTCTCGGTGGCGTTCATGCCGGCGGCGGGTTCGTCGAGCGCCAGCAGTTTGGGATCGGTGGCCAGGGCGCGGGCAATTTCCAGCCGGCGCTGATCGCCGTAGGAAAGCTGCCGTGCCAGATCACCGGCATGACCGGCAATGCCGACGTAATGCAGCAGTTCCTCGGCGCGGCGGCGGATGCCCGCTTCTTCGGCGCGCTCGGCACGGGTGCGCAGGATGGCGCCGAGAACCCCGGCACGGGTGCGTACGTGACGCCCGACCATCACGTTCTCCAGTGCCGTCATGTTTCCGAACAGCCTGATGTTCTGGAAGGTGCGTGCAATGCCGGCAGCGGCGACCTCGTGCGGGCTCGCCAGATTCAGCGGCGCAGAGGCGAAATGGACCTCGCCGCTGTCACGCGGATAGAGTCCCGTAAACACGTTGAACAATGTGGTCTTGCCGGCGCCGTTGGGGCCGATCAGACCGTAGATCTCGCCGCTGCGGATGGTCAGCGAGACATCCTTCAGCGCCTGCACGCCGCCGAAGCGCTTGCCTATGTTGCTGGCCTCGAGCAGGACTTCAGGCATCGGAAAACCTTTTGGCCACAGAGGTCACAGAGTCCACAGAGAGAAGCAGCAGAAGGGGTTTCTCTGTGCTCTCTGTGAACTCTGTGGCTAATGGTTTTGACGTCATGCCCGGTTCTCGTCCATCTCGCGACGATGCCTGGTTTCCGGCCAGAGGCCGGCGGGGCGGAAGCGCATCGTGAGCACCAAAGCCAGCCCGAAGACCAGCATGCGCAGCACTTCCGGATCGACCAGCAGCTTGCCGAAGAGCGCGCGCTGCGCCGGTTCCACAGTGTAGCGCAGCAGTTCAGGTACGAAAGACAACAGCAGCGCGCCGGCAATCACGCCCCAGATGTTGCCCATGCCGCCCAGCACCACCATGGCCAGCACCATGATGGATTCATTGAGGACGAAGCTTTCCGGGCTGACGAAGCCCTGGATCGCGGCGAACATGCCGCCGGCGACGCCGCCGAAGGACGCGCCCATGGCAAAGGCCAGCAGCTTGATGTTGCGGGTGTTGATGCCGCTCGCCTTGGCGGCGATCTCGTCCTCGCGGATCGCCACCCAGGCGCGGCCGATGCGCGAATCCTGCAGGCGCCGGTTGATGACGATGACGGCCAGCAGCACCAGCAGCAGAAAGTAGTAGTACTTGATCGGCCCGCTGAAGACCAGGCCGCCGATGGTGTCGCTGGCGGAAAAGTTCAGCGCTCCGATCTGGAACGGGTCGATGCGGTTGATGCCTTTCGGGCCGTTGGTCAGGTTGATCGGCGCCGAGAGGTTGTTCATGAAGATGCGCACGATCTCGCCGAAGCCCAGCGTGACGATCGCCAGATAATCGCCGCGCAGGCGCAGGGTGGGTGCGCCGAGCATCACGCCGGCAATGCAGGCCACCGTGGCGCCGATCGGCAGGATGAGCCAGAAGGGCAGGTGCAGGCCGAAATGCGGCGAGGCCAGCAGCGCGTAGACATAGGCACCCACGGCAAAGAAGGCCACGTAGCCGAGGTCGAGCAGGCCGGCGAAGCCGACCACGATGTTCAATCCGAGGGAAAGCAGGACGAACAGCACGGCAAAGTTGGTGATGCGTACCCAGGCCGTGCCGGCGGAAGCCAGGACGAAAGGCAGGGCGATCAGCGCGATGGCGACCAGGGCCAGGCCGATGCGCTCGCGGCTTGTCTTCATCCTGGAAAACGCGGTTGAACCACAGAGGCACAGAGAACACAGAGAAGGGCGTCACGTCGCCAAGCCGGATCGACAATCAGTCGGAAATCTGTTGCCCGACAAGCAATTGATTTATCGCCTTTCTCTGTGTCTCTGTGTCTCTGTGGTGAAGTTCTTCGGTTCATAAGGTCGTCATGCCCGTTCCGAGACGCGTTCGCCGAGCAGGCCGGAGGGGCGGAACACCAGCACCAGGATCAGCATCAGGAAGGCGAACACATCCTGGTAGTTGCTGCCGAACAGCACGAAGTTGCCGCCATCCGCGCATTGTGCGGTCAGCCAGTCATGCGCCGGGGGCCAGTCGCAGAGGTCGGTCAGTTCGCCGACGTAGCCGGTGCCGAGGGCCTCCACCAGGCCCAGCAGAATGCCGCCGAGCATGGCGCCGGCGATGTTGCCGATGCCGCCCAGCACGGCCGCGGAAAATGCCTTGAGGCCGAGGTTGAATCCCATCGTGTAGTGGGCGATGCCGTAGTAGCTGCCGTACATCACGCCGGCCACGGCACCGAGCGCGGCACCGATGACGAAGGTGGCGGCGATCACCCGGTTGGCGTTGACGCCCATCAGGCCGGCAACATGGACATTCTCGGCGGTGGCGCGGATGGCGATGCCGAAGCGGGTGCGGTAGACGAACCCGCTCAATCCGGCCATCATGACCAATGACAAGAGAATGATGGCGATCTGTACCGTGCTGATCGCGGCGCCGCCCACAGAGAACACCCGGTTGTCGATGATCTGCGGAAAAGCCAGCGGATTGCGGCCCCAGGCGAGCAAGGCCAGGTGCTGCAGGATGATGGACATGCCGATTGCGGTGATCAGCGGCGCCAGTCGCGGCGCGTGGCGCAGCGGACGATAGGCCACGCGTTCGAGCAGATAACCCATCAGCATGCACGACGGAATCGCCGCCAGCACACCCGCGAGGACGATGAGCAAAGGCGGCAGACCGCTGCCGGCCAGTGCGGTGATGACGGAGAAAGCCACCATGGCGCCGATCATCACCACTTCGCCGTGGGCGAAATTTATCAGCTGGATAACCCCGTAAACCATCGTATAGCCCAGCGCTACAACCGCATACACGCTGCCGGTGGTGAGGCCGTTGATGATCTGCTGGAGCAGGATCTCCATAAGTCCGGTCGAACAATCCTAGGTGGATACCGTTCCCGGCATCGCGGCGGAGACACGGGGAGGGGAAGTCGCCGCAAGGCGACTTCCCGGTTGGGTCCGGCGCGTACCTAGTTCTTTACGGCAGGAGCGGCGGGAACCGGCACCGCTGCCGGAGCAGAAGCGGCAACCGCTGCCGCTGCAGGCGCAGGGGCCGCAGGAGCGCTGGCCCGGGCGTACTCATCCAGAGTCATCGACTTGCCGCTCTTGAGGATGGCCACCGGCGTGATCTTGCCTTCCTTCAGGGTGAAGATCGTCATTTCCGCATCCTTGCGATCGCCCTTCTCGTCGAAGCGGATGTTGCCGCTGGCACCGTTGTAGTCGCTGGCTGCAAGTGCCGGCAGATATTTCGCCGGGTCGCTCGAGTCGGCTTTCTTCATGGCGTTGATCAGCAGATTGGTCGAGTCGTAGGTGAAGGGCGAATAGAGGATCGGATCGATCTTGAACTTTGCCTTGTAGGCGTCGAGGAACTTCCTGCCCGCCGCCTGCACCGGTATGCCGGCCTGCGAGCAGAGCAGTCCTTCCGCCGCGGGGCCGGCGAGTTCGGCCATCTTGTCGGTGCAGGCGCCATCGCCGAAGGCGAATACCGCTGTCATTTTGAGTTCGCGCGCCTGCTTGAGCAGCGGCCCGCCGGTGGCATCCATGCCGCCGTAGAACACGGCGTCGGGATTCTTGCCCTTGATCTTGGTCAGCACGGCTTTCCAGTCCACCGTCTTGTCGGTGCCCTTCTCGCGCGGCAGTACCTTGACGCCGGCGGCCTTGAGGGTCTTCTCGACCTCGTTGGCGAGGCCTTCGCCGTAGGCAGTGGCATCATCGATCACGGCCACGGTCTTGGGCCTGGTCTGGCCGGCGAGATAGTTGGCGACCGCCGGGCCCTGCTGGTCGTCGCGACCGACGACGCGGAACACGCCCTTGAAGCCCTGCTCGGTCAGCGCCGGGTTGGTGGCGGAGCCGGAAACCATCGGCAGCCCGGCCTGGTTGTAGATGGCCGAGGCGGGAATGGTGGTGCCGGAATTGAGGTGGCCGACGACGCCGGCGACTTTGGCGTCGACCAGTTTCTGCGCCACGGTATTGCCCACCTTCGGGTCGCTCTGGTCGTCTTCCGACAACAGTTCGAAACTGACCTTCTTGCCGCCCAGCATCGTGCCGGCGGCGTTGGCTTCGTCGACAGCCAGGCGGGCGCCGTTCTCGTTGTCCTTGCCCAGATGCGCGATGCCGCCGGTGAGCGGCGCCACGCTGCCGATCTTGATCACCATGGGCGGTGCAGCTTGTACCGGCGGCGGAGGTGGCGGTTGTTCCTTGCCGCAACCCGCCAGGGCAATAGCAGCAATCACGGAAAGCGAGAGGGCTTTTGTGGGCAGGTTCATGGCAATGCTCCGTTATGGTCGACAAATGACTGGATAAGGCTGCTGATGATAAAACAGCCGGGAGGATTCTTGCCTTCCGTCAATCACTTGTCAATGCTGACCGGCGGCGGTTGCGGGACGGCATCGGGCGATACCGTCCTCGTCCAAGAAGGACTCGGACATTCCGCTGGATACCGTCCTCGTCCAAGAAGGACTCGGACATAAAAAAAGCCAGGCCCACTTGGTGGGACTGGCCATTCAACTTGCGGCTGCCGCTGAAACTTCGTTTCAGGCGGCCGGAATTACTTGGCGCCGGCGAGAATCCACTTGACCAGAGTCTTCACGTCCTCAGGCTTTACCGCTGCATTCGGCGGCATGGGAACCACTCCGCCGTTGATTTCCTTCCACACCTGGCCGCCGGTGGCCGCAGTGCCCTTGGTTACGCGCTCGATCAGACGGGCTTCATCGGAGGCCTTGTACTTCTTGGCAATATCCTGATACGCGGGGCCGACCAGTTTCTTGTCGATCTGGTGGCAGGCCAGGCAGCCGCTCTTGGTGGCCAGGTCCTTGTTGGCAAAGGCCGGAGCCGACGCCATGACGCCGGCAGCAACCAGCGCGGAGATCAATACCGATTTCATGTTGAATTCCTTGTGTGTTGATGAGAATGGAAGAGCAGGGCAAACGAAGTTTCAGCATTATCGGCTTCAAGCGCCGTGACCGAAATTACCACGTGGCGAATGTTACCGGATTCAGCATGCATCCAAAAATGCTTCAAATCAATAAATCAGGTCCGCCAGATTCGATGTCGGTGCCAGGCAAGTAACGCCGCGACATACCCAGGCGTTGACCTGATCGCTTTCCGGCTTGGCGAGACTGCCGGGCAGGCCGGAAATTCCGTTGGGCAAGGCGAGCACAAGCCGGCGCGGGCTGGCGCCCAGTCCCCGGCGCCATTCTGTCATGCTCTGCGCAGGCCCCCGCAGGACAATGATGTCCGGTGGAGTGAGCGCTTCTTCCAAGGCGAGCAGGAGGCTGCCGAAGCCGGCCGCCGAGCGGCTGATCTCGGGCCAGAACAGACGCAGCGTTTTTTCGGCTGCCGCCAGATAGCGGCCTTCGCCCAGGAGGTGTCCCAGGCGTTGCAGGGCAAATGCGGCGACACCGTTGCCGGCGGGAGTGGCATTGTCGTGGCCGGTTTTGGGCCGGTGGATCAATACCTCGTGGTCGTGTGCCGTGAAGAAGAAGCCGCCCGCCTCGCGGTCTTCGAAGCGGTGCAGCAGGGTATCGGCAAGCTCGATGGCGAACGTCAGATCCTCGCTGCGGAACTCCGCTTGCATCAGTTCCAGCAAGGCGGCCAGCAGAAAGGCGTGATCGTCGAGATAGGCATCGAGATGGGCGCGGCCATCCTTTGCCGTCGCCAGCAGGCGCCCCTCATGCCACATCGTGCGGCGGATGCAGTCCATTGCGCGCTGCGCCGAAACGAGCCACGCCGGGCGACCGAAGACGCGTGCCGCATGGGCCATGCCTTCGATCATCAGCGCGTTCCAACTGGTCAGGACCTTGTCGTCGCGGCCGGGCCGGATGCGCTTTTCGCGCGCGGCAAAGAGCTTCAGCCGTGCCGAGGCCAGCAGCGGGATTTCTTCGCTGGCGATTTCGCCGGCAACCCTGGCGTGCCAGTGGCGGCCCTCGAAATTCGGCGGACCGTCGAAACCCCAGTGCCGTTGCGCCAGCGCCGATTCCTGCGGCGTCAGCAGTTGCTGCAGTTCGCTGCGATCCCAGACGTAATACTTGCCTTCTTCGCCCTCTGAATCGGCGTCGAGCGAGGAACAATAGCCGCCCTCGGGCGACCGCATTTCACGCATCACCCAAGCCGCGGTTTCTTCGGCGACACGGGCGTACAGCGGATCGCCACTTTGCGCCCAGGCGTCGGCAGAGAGCGCGAGCAGCGGCCCGTTGTCATAAAGCATTTTTTCGAAATGCGGGATTTCCCAGCGTTCATCGATGCTGTAGCGGCAGAAGCCACCGCCGATCTGGTCATAGATGCCGCCTTCGCTCATCCGTGTCAGCGTCGTCAGCGCCATCCGGCGCATCGCCGGGTCGCTGCGCCCCAGCAGAAAAGCCAGATCGGTGGGATGGGGGAATTTCGGCGCGCCGCCAAAGCCGCCATGGTCGTGGTCGAAACTGCGGGCCAGCAATTGTCCGGCAGTCGCCAGTGGTGACGGATCGAACCCGGCGACGTCCTCAACTGCTGCCGGCAGCGTGCCGGCAAGGCCGCGGCGCAGTTCGGCGTTCTGCGCCTCGAGGTCCTCGCGGCGATTGTCGAAGACCTCTGCCGCGCGCCGGCAGAGGTCGGCAAAGCCGGGCAGGCCGTAGCGCGGCTGTTTGGGGAAATAGGTGCCGCCGAAGAAGGGGGTTCCGTCCGGTGCGAGGAACAGGGTCAGCGGCCAGCCGCCGCTACGCCGGGTCAGCATCTGGTGCGCGGTCTGGTAGATCTGGTCGAGGTCGGGACGTTCCTCGCGGTCGACCTTGATATTCACGAACAAACGGTTCATCACCGCCGCCACGTCCGGATCCTCGAAGGATTCGTGTGCCATGACGTGGCACCAGTGGCACGCCGAATAGCCTATGGAAAGCAGGATCGGCCGGTTCTGCTGGCGGGCGAGGGCAAGCGAAGCTTGATCCCACGGCTGCCACTGCACAGGGTTGTCGGCGTGTTGCAGCAGGTAGGGTGAGGTTTCGGCAGCGAGCCGGTTGTGCAGCGTGGACATCAAGGAGGCCTCGAAAAGGAGGCCTCCATAATACCCGATAAAATTACTCAGCTATAACCCTCAGGGCATCAGGCCCTTGAGCAGGCTGTCGACTTCGTTTTGCGACAGGCGGCCGTCCTCGGTGGGACCGCTGCCTTCGGTGACGATGATGGCCCCTACCAGCGCCTTCAGGGCGTGGCGGATCGATTGTCCGGCGAGGTCCTGGAATTCCTGCGCGACGATGATGTTGGTGAGATGGCCGCCGAGTTCCTTGAGCGAGGCTTCGATGTCCTTGCGGCTCCAGTCGCGGCTGAGGCTGTCGGTCAGCCTGCCGACAATCAGCTTGGCGCTCTCGGCTTCGATGAGCGACTTGGTGGCGGCCTCCGCGGTCATGCGCTCGACATTGCCGAGTATGCTGGAGACATCCTTGGGATTGCCGCTGCGTTTCTTGTTCAGCCCCTTGGCCGCCTTGTTGAGCTCGCGGGCCAGCGACTTGAGTTCCGACAGGACGGCGCCGGTGGCACGGGCGGGAGTCGCGCGCCGCACGGCCGGTTTGGCGGCTGGCTTGCGTGTTGTTGCCTGGCGCGGCGGGCTTGTCCGGGCGCTGCTTTTGGCGGTGATATCCTTTTTCGTGGCCATGTTCAGATTCCCATTTTTTCGAAAATTTTGTCGAGTTTTTCTTGCAGTGTAGCTGCCGTGAAAGGCTTGACGATATAGCCCGAAGCCCCGGACTGTGCGGCAGCGATGATGTTTTCCTTCTTCGCTTCGGCGGTGATCATCAGAAAAGGCAAGGTCTTCAGCCTGGCGTCGGCACGCACGCGCTGCAACAGCGTGAGTCCGTCCATATTGGGCATGTTCCAGTCGGAAACGACGAACTCGAAATTTCCCTCGCGCAGTTTGCCCAGTGCCACGGCGCCGTCCTCGGCTTCATCGACATTGGTAAAGCCGAGCTCTTTCAGCAGGTTGCGCACAATACGGCGCATGGTCGAAAAGTCGTCGACTACCAGGAACTTGAGTGAGGTGCGATCCGGCATGGTCTTGTCCGTGCGATGGCGAATAGCACGCACTATGCCTTACGCCGTAAGCGGCCAAAACCGCGAATACGGGCTGGAACTGCCTAGCTATCTCCGTGCAGAACCACAAACAATGACTCCGGCGGAGGTTTCCGGCGCCGCTGCGTCGCGTTGCGGCCTTCATCCCAACTGGCTCAGATCCCTCACCGCGCCGGTATCGGCCGAGGTCGTCATCGCGGCATAGGCGCGCAGTGCGGCCGAGACTTCGCGTTGGCGATCGATCGGTTTCCATGCAGCGGCCCCGCGCGCTTCCATCGTCGCGCGCCGTGCCGCCAGCACCGGCTCTTCTACAACCAGGTGGATGCGGCGCTTGGGGATGTCGATCTCGATGGTGTCGCCCTCTGCGACCAGGCCGATGGCTCCTCCGGCGGCGGCTTCCGGCGAGGCGTGGCCGATGGACAGGCCCGAGGTGCCGCCGGAGAAGCGGCCGTCGGTGAGCAGGGCGCAGACCTTGCCCAAGCCCTTGGACTTGAGGTAGGACGTCGGATAGAGCATTTCCTGCATCCCGGGACCGCCCTTGGGGCCTTCGTAGACGATGATCACGATGTCACCGGCGACGATCTGGTCGGCAAGAATCTTCTCCACCGCTTCTTCCTGCGACTGGCAGACCCGCGCCCGGCCGGTGAACTTGAGGTTCGAGTCGTCAACCCCGGCGGTCTTGACGACGCAGCCGCGCTCGGCGATGTTGCCGAACAGCACGGCCAGGCCGCCATCCGTGGAATAGGCGTGGGCCAGATCGTGAATGCAGCCGTCGGCGCGGTCGAGATCGAGTTTCGGATAGCGGCGATTCTGCGAGAAAGCCGTTTGCGTCGGCACGCCGCCGGGCGCGGCACGGTAGAACTCATGCACCGCCGGGCTGTCGTTGCGCATGACGTCGCAGCAGTCGAGCGCTTCGCCCAGGGTCGGGTAGAGCACCGTCGGGCAGTCGCGGTTGATCAGGCCGGCGCGATCCAGTTCGCCGAGGATGGCCATGATGCCGCCGGCGCGATGCACGTCCTCCATGTGGTACTTCTGCGTTGCCGGCGCCACCTTGGCGAGGCAGGGCACCTTGCGCGACATGCGGTCGATGTCGGCCAGGTTGAAGCTGACGCCCGCTTCCTGCGCCGCGGCCAGAAGGTGCAGTACGGTGTTGGTCGAGCCGCCCATGGCGATGTCGAGCGCGATGGCGTTCTCGAAGGCGCCGAAGCTGGCGATGGAGCGCGGCAGCACCGAGGCATCGTCGCCTTCGTACCAGCGCTTGCAGAGTTCAACGGCGATGCGGCCGGCCTTGAGGAACAGCTTCTCGCGGTCGGCATGGGTCGCCAGCAAGGAGCCGTTGCCCGGCAGGCTGAGTCCCAGCGCCTCGGTCAGGCAGTTCATCGAATTGGCGGTGAACATGCCGGAGCAGGAGCCGCAGGTCGGACAGGCCGAGCGCTCCATGCGCTCCACATCGGCATCGCTGTTCCTGCCGTCGCCGGCCTCGATCATCGCGTCGATCAGGTCGACCATGCGGTAAGCCCCCTGCCACTTCACTTTGCCGGCTTCCATCGGGCCGCCGGAAACGAACACGCTCGGAATGTTGAGCCGCAGGCTGGCCATCAGCATGCCCGGAGTGATCTTGTCGCAATTCGAAATGCATACCATGGCGTCGGCGCAATGGGCATTGACCATGTATTCGACCGAGTCGGCGATCAGTTCGCGCGACGGCAGGCTGTAGAGCATGCCGCCATGGCCCATGGCGATGCCGTCATCGATGGCGATGGTGTTGAATTCCTTGGCCACGCCGCCCGCTGCTTCGATTTCGCGCGCTACCAGTTGCCCCATGTCCTTGAGATGGACGTGGCCCGGCACGAACTGGGTAAAGGAATTGACCACGGCGATGATCGGCTTGCCGAAGTCGCCGTCCGTCATGCCGGTGGCGCGCCACAGGGAGCGGGCGCCGGCCATGTTGCGGCCGTGGGTGGAGGTGCGGGAACGGTAGGCGGGCATGAGAAGTCTCCGGCGCGAATGGGTGAGAGAGAAGGCGTGATTGTATCGCCTTGCTCCGCACTTCCTCCGGCGCCGGGCCGCGCCTCAATCCGCAGTACCCGATGGTTCAGGCCGCTTCAGGTGTTGATCCGTTGCAGGGTCGCCGCCATGCGCGGCGGGGTGAGCAAGGTCTGGTAAATCACGCAGTAGCGCTCGGTCTGCTTGAGCAGTGTCGCGAGTTGCTCGTCGCTCGCATCGGAGTCCACCTCGAAGCGCATGCGGATGTCGGTTACCCCGACCGGGACCTCCCTGGAAACTCCCAACGTTCCGCGGAAATCCCCGTCGCCTTCGATGATTACCCTGGCTGAGCGGAAGGGAATGCTCATCGCCGTCGCCACGACATTGAAGGTCACGCCGGCACAGGCTACCAGGGACTCAAGCAGCATGTCGCCCGAGCATGCCTCGCTGCCGTCGCCGCCGGCCGCAGGATGGAGTCCGGCGTCGATTGTGCCGAACCGCGTTTCGATCCGGCATGTCGGTCGATCGGGCAGCAAGACACCGACTGCATGGAATGTCCGTAGCGCCGCCGCCGGATCTTCCTTGTATTTTGCCTTGATCGGAGCCTGCAGTTGGCGGAGTTCGTCAGCGTTCATTGGCGTCCTTCTGTACGTGGGTGGCGGGTGATGTGGCTGGGCGCGTATTCTTGCAGCAATTCCGCAAGTATGCGTTGCAAGACGAATTGCGGCAATCCGGCACCAGTCCACCTGCCGCTTCCGACAAATGATCGAGATGGCCGGCCTCAACGGCTGCGGTGTTGATACCATAGCCACCGCTGCCCACTCCTGAACTTGTACCCTGACTGACTTCATCTTTCGCCAACATTCTCATGTCCGAAGCCTGGAACACGCTGCGTGCGCAGACCGAACACTTCCCGCAACCCTTTCCAGAGGCGGCGATTGCGTTTGCCGATGCCCGTCGCGAAGCGGCGGCCCATGCGCCGCTGAAAGGCCTGATGGCAGATCCGGCAGCGGCAAGAAATTCAAGAAGTGCCACGGTGCCTGAAATGCCATGCTGATCCATCCCCAGTTCGATCCCATTGCCCTGCAAGCCGGCCCTCTGGCCGTGCGCTGGTACGGCCTCATGTATCTCGCCGGCTTTCTCGCTTTTCTCTGGCTCGGCAAGCGGCGGGCGGCGGCGCAGCCGTGGCACGGCATGAGCGCGCAGGATCTCGACGACTTGCTGTTCTACGGCGTTTTCGGTGTGGTGTTCGGCGGCCGGTTGGGGCAGGTGCTGTTCTACGAGCCGGGCTATTACCTGGCGCATCCGCTGGAAATCCTTGCCGTGTGGAAGGGCGGCATGGCGTTTCACGGCGGCTTCCTCGGCGTGCTGGTGGCGATGGCGCTGTGGGGCCGCAAGTCCGGCAAGACATTTTTTCAGGTGACCGACTTCATCGCCCCGCTGGTGCCGCTGGGCCTGTTGGCCGGGCGCATCGGCAACTTCATCAACGGCGAGTTGTGGGGGCGGGTGGCCGATGCCACGCTGCCGTGGGCCATGATTTTTCCGAATGTCGACATGCTGCCGCGCCACCCCTCGCCTTTGTATCAGGCGGCGGGAGAGGGGCTGCTGCTGTTCGTCATACTGTGGCTGTACTCGTCACGCCGGCGCCCGTTGGGCGCGGTATCGGGGCTGTTCCTGATCGGCTACGGCGCGTTGCGTTTTGTCGCCGAGTTCTTCCGCGAGCCGGATCACGGCATTCTCGGCCTGTCCTACGTGGTCAGCATGGGGCAGTGGCTGAGCCTGCCGATGCTGCCGTTCGGGCTGTGGCTGTTGCTGAGGAAACCCGCCGGCAGGTGAGCGAATATCCGCGCCGGCGGCGCGGCGCGCGAGCCGGTTAGCCTGACGCAGCGGCCGCGGCAAAACTGCTGTCGCCGCGGCACTTGCCAGCCGGATTAGCAGCCGGCGGTCTTCTTGAACGACTTGCTGGTGTTCTTGCCGTCCTTCTCCCAGCGGGCGCGAATTTCGTCGCCGACGACGATGCGCTTGTCCTTGAACTTGTCCAGGGTCAGGTCGTCGGTGATGGTCAGGGTCACGGTTTCGCCGGACTTGGCGTCCTTGACAAGGGCGACGGCCGACTTGCCGTCGGCGGCCAGGGTGATCTTGGTGATCGGGCCGACCATCTTGCCTTCATCGGCGGCGGCGTTGCCGACATAGGTCATGCTGGAGAGGGCCAGCGCGGCAGCGAGGATGATGCTGGAAAGTTTGCTTTTCATTTTCGACTCCTATGGTTCGTGAGTGATCGGCGAGCGGAATGTTTTCCGCCCGATGTGTCAGGGTGTCAGATCAGAACTTCACTTCGAATGTGGCGTAAAGGTTGGTGGCGTTCTCCAGCGGGGTCGTGGTCATCATCTGGCCATTGACGTCGCTGATCTTCACCGGGGCGCCGACCCAGTTGTTGCTGCCGGTGTATTTGAAGTTGTAGCGCTGGACGCCGAGCTTGAAGAAGGCGCGGCTGAAGTAGGAGGAGATTGGCTGCCGGTCGAGTTCCTGGATGGCATAGAACTCATAGACGTCGCCGCGCGTGCCGACCTTGGCCGTCCACATGTCGTCGGCGGCAGGTGCGAAGGTTATCCAGTCCTTCGAGCCGTGGTTGAATTCGAAGCCGAGTTTGGTTCTCGAAGGCAGATCGTAGCGGATACCCAGGGCAACGGCGGTGCCGGTTTTGCCGGTGGGCGCCTCGGGCGCGAAGAAGCCGCCGGTCATCAGACCCTGAAAGCCGAACTGTGCCGACACATTGCCGTTGGGATGGGTCTTGCTCAGGCCGACATCGCCAAACACCTGCAGTTCGCCGGGTCCGACTTTCTTGAAGGTGCTCATGAAGCCGGCACCATACCAGTCGATGTCGCCAAGGTTGGTCTTGGCCATGGTGTTGCCGAAGTAGGTGGCGTTCATCGTCGGCGCATCGAAGATGTTCATGCCGCGGTTCCACTGCAACCAGACCCGCAGGGGATCGGTGTCAATCGGGATCACGGCGATGCCGACCATGTCGGTGTCCTTGAGCGAATTTCCCGCCGGATTGCGGTAGCCGCTCTCGAAGCCGCGACCGTAGCAGACCTTGGCGTAGGCGCCGGGCAGGGCGTCGATGTCCGGGGCGTAACCCAGTGTCATGCCGTCGAAAGCGTAATCGACCAGCAGCGACGGCGTGCCGCCGTTGCCGGGACGCGGGTTGTTGAGGCGAAGGTTGCTCGGTGCGCCGTTGGTCGATGGGCGGCGGCCGACCGAGAACCACATCTCCTTGTCGGCGATGTTGCTCCAGGTGGCGTAGGCACGGTCGACTTCGAGATAGCTGTTGGAGGGTACATGGCCCAGAGTGCCGTCGAAGACGCCGACGCGATCGGCGAAGAAGGGAGCGGCGCCGGCGTTGGTCACCGCCCCGTCGTTCTGCGAGCCGAATACCTTGTACATCACCATGCGCGCATTGACGCTGATGTCCTGCGTTGCCTTGACGCCCAAATCCAGCCCGAAGCGATTGGTGTAGAGGCTGCTGTTCTCCGGCTTGTAGGCCGGCACGTTGGCAGCGAAGCCGCCCATGCCCATGACCAGGCCGGCGTTCATCGGATTGGCAAGGAAGGCGCGTGCCTGGTCATAGGTGGCGACTCCAGCCATCGCCTGGGAGAATCCCATCAACGCGCTCAGCGCTCCGGCCGTGGACATGCCGCCTGCGGCCGGTGCGCCGAAGAAGGACGACGATCCGGCTGCCGTCGAAGGATTGCCGAAGAAGTCACCCTGCAGACGCTGCTGCGCGTTGGCAAAGGTGGCATTCACGTCGGTAAAGTTCCTGGTCTGCCCCTTGAGGGAGTCGACGCGGAAGCGATAGTCGCCGCCGACAGTCAGCCACTTGCCGAGCGACTTGTCTTCAAGCTTCTTGACCTGACCCTTGAGATCCTCGAGGCCGGCGCTATCCGATTTGGTGGCAAGGGTCTTCACCTGTTCGGCGGCCTTGTTGGTCTTTTCCTCGTTGGCCTTGACCTGGCTGCGCAAGGTCTGAATCTCTGCCGCCAAGGCGTCGATCTTCTTCAACAGGTCGGCCTCGGTAGCATTGGCTGCCAGCGGCAACCACATGGCGGCCAACAGGGTGACGAGCAATTTTTTCTTGAATGTCTTGTTCATGAAATTCTCCACGAGAGTAAGCAGTACAAATTCTTGCCGGGCAGGCTTTGCTGCCGGTCCTTAGTCGTCGACTTCTTCCCAGCCGGTCACCATGGCCTTGATGTGAGCCAGCGGCGTATGGCCGGCGGTGGTCAGATAGACGTGGGCGATAAGGAAGGCGAGCATCAGGAAGGCGCCGATGGTGTGGCCGGTCGCGACCCATTCCAGTTGCAGCCCGGTCAGTCCCCAGGCCGGCCAGTCGGCGTAGAACAGATACAGCCAGCCGCTGATCCAGATCAGCGGACCGATGAACAGCAGCACGCCCAGATAGGCCAGCCGCTGCAGCGGATTGTGTTTGCGCAGCTGCGTCAGGCGGAAGGGGTGCGGCGCGTTCCGGAATATGCCGAAAAGGTAGTACCGGGCCATCGCCACGACTTTCTCCGTGGTCGGGATGTATTGCTTCCACTCGCCGGTGGTGAAATGCCAGAAGATTGCAAACACCCACAGACCGACCAGCGACCAGGCGGCCATGGTGTGGTAATTCACCGCTTTTTCGAAGCCGAAGATGGTGTAGGTGCCGTGGATGTCGAAGGCGGTGAGCATCAGGAACATGATCAGACCGGCCTGCGACCAGTGCCAGAAGCGCTCGAAGCGTTTGAAAACGTAGATACGTTCAGCCATTTCAGTTCTCCTTAGTGCTTGCGGCTGGCGACGATGCGCAGGACGGCGTGGCCGAACACACCGAGCAGGGTCAGCAGGACCATGCTCCAGCCGACCGTGTCTACCAGCTTGTTGCCGTCACGTGCCGGCAGATATATGCCCTGGATGCCGGCCAGGCGGCCGCTCTTGCTGTGGCATTCGCTGCAGGCGAGCGCCTTTTCCTTGGGTGCGACCATGTGCGTGATCGGCCATATGCTGTAGGTTTCGATGAAGTCGACCTTGCCGGAGAACGGGGCGTTGGCACTGGCCATGCCGGTGGCAACGGCCTTTTCCCAATTCAGGTTCTTCCAGAAGGCGGTATCGTCGTTTCCTGCCAGGTGGGTAATGACCAGAGTCTTGTTCACCGGGTCGTATTGCTGCTTGCCGCGGAACATCTTGATCGGCCAGATCATCGACTTGCCGTCCGTCGGGCTGCCCTCGAAGCTGTTGATGGCCGTCGGCTTGTCGCCTTTCTCGATCTTGTCGCCGCGCAGGGTGTACTTCACCGTACCGTTGAACCAGACGTATTCGGGCTTGACGTTTTCCTTCCAGACGAAGTCGCCCTTGATGGTCATATAGGAGTCATAGCCATCGTCGTCCTTGGTGACCATGGGCTTGCCGTCCGGACCCAGCTTGCCGGCTGTTGACCAGTCCCAGAACATCTTGGTCGGCTGGCCGCCGCGGGCGAAGGCGGGAATGTGGCAGGTCTGGCAGGCGAGCTTGGCGGTGTGGCCGTTAAGCCTGGCCGCCTTGTGCGGCGCTTGTCCGTGACAGGCCTGGCAGGTGGCCGGGTTGCTCTTGTCGCCCTCGCCGCGCATGTGTGCCGGTGCCTTGTCGCGCGCTGTCGGGGCGTAGCGGCTGCCGGGTACCTGATGGACGTCGGTCTTGTGGCAGGTGGCGCAGCTGAAGTTGAGGCCCTTGGTATCCATGTGCACGTCGAGATCCCTCCCCGGAGCCTCGAGTGAACTGTCGAGGTCGCCATGCTTTACCCCGTCGCCGCCGCCGCCGTTGAAGTGGCAGCTGCCGCAGGTGTTGCGCGTAGTCGGGCCGACCTTCTGGGCGATTTCCTGAAGATTGATGCCTTTGACGATCTTGCCCGAGCCGGGGGGGAATTCGGTGTCTCTGGTCACCGGCATGCCGGCAAAGCCGGACGGCTTCTTGTACTTGCCCGTATGGTCATGGCAGACCAGACAATCGACGTTTTCCTCGATCGAGAAGTCGAACTTGTCGTTGCGCCAGCCGTAACCGATGTGGCAACTGTTGCAAGCAGCCTCGTTCGAGGCCACCGAGGTACAGAAATTATTGACGATGTGTTTCTTGCCCAGGACCTGCTTGGTTTGCGGATTGACGAACTCCCATTTCCAGTGCTGGGTCTGGTGAATCTGCTTGGCGGCCTCGGTGTGGCAGCTGAGACATGCCTTGGTAACCTCGGGGCCGGAGGCGAACTCCTGATTCAGAACCTTGAACTTGCCGTGATCGGCTGTAGATTTCAGCAGTTTCGCCGATGCCGGTTCGGCGATGGCCGGAACTGCTGCGGCAAGAAAAAAGGCCGCCACGATGGTAGCCAGCTGGTTTGCGATACGCATAACACTCTCCTTCGCCACACGACAAACGGCTTCCCCCGCCCGGCTGACGTGCCAGCTGTACAAGGCGGCAGAGAAATCCTATGCCCTTGGTGCTATGCAATATTGACATATATCAATATATAACGATATTCAAATGTAATCATTTAATGGCGATCGGGTTGGGGCTTGCCGGATCAACGGCGGACGCGTGCTGCTGCAGCGGCGAAAGGCTTGTCCCGGGCGGTTCCGGGTGGTCAGCAGGAGGTATTGCGGCTTGCCGAGTGACCGGCCGGTGCAGCGTGTGCCCTGCACCATCGTCGGCCGGGTCAAGTCCCGGCAAGACTTGTGTTCGCTACCGACTTTTCAGCGAAACACCACGGTCTTGTTGCCGTGCACCAGCACCCGGTCTTCCAGGTGGTAGCGCAGTCCCCGCGCCAGCACGGTCTTTTCGATGTCCTTGCCGTAGCGCACCATGTCCTCGACTGAATCCGAGTGGTCGATGCGGATCACGTCCTGCTCGACGATCGGGCCCTGGTCGAGCGCTTCGGTGACATAGTGGCAGGTGGCGCCGATCAGCTTGACGCCGCGCGTGTAGGCCTGATGGTAGGGCTTGGCACCGACGAAGGAGGGCAGGAAGCTGTGGTGGATGTTCAGAATCTGCCCCGGGTAGGCGGCACACAGTTCAGGCGAGAGAATCTGCATGTAGCGCGCCAGCACCATGGTGTCGCCGTGAACTTCCTCGAACAGGCGCTGCACCTCGGCATAGGCGGCTTCCTTGTTGTCGGCCGGCACCGGGACATGATGGAAGGCAATGCCGTGCCACTCGACGAAACCCCTGAAGGTGTCGTGGTTCGAGATGACGCAGGCAATCTCGATGCCGAGTTCCTTCGACTGCCAGCGTGCCAGCAGGTCGTAGAGGCAATGCTCCTGCTTGGAGACGAGCACCACGACACGCTTCTTGACAGCCGAATCGTTGATGCGCCAGTCCATTTGCAGTTCGTCGGCGAGGGGCTGGAAACGATTGCGGAATTCGGCGAGGTGGAAGGGCAGCGAATCGGCCTTGACCTCGATGCGCATGAAGTAGCGGCCGTCCAGGTCATCGGCGTGGAAGCGGGATTCCAGAATCCAGCCCTGATGCTCGGCGATGAAGCCGGTGACGCGGGCGATGATGCCGACCTGGTCGGGGCAGGAAGCAGAGAGGGTATAGAAGCGTGCGCGGTGCAAGTTAAATCCCTTCCCCTCGTTGCCCTTCCAGAGGAAGGGGTTGATAGTGGTTCAGCCGCGCATTGCGCGGCTTCCGGGTCGATGACTTGTCCCGCCTTGAGGCGGCTCGGCGGCGGGACATCAGATTCGCGCCGAGGCCTTGTTGATCTCGGCGCGCAGTTCCGTGTAGTTCATGGTCACCGGATATTGCGGAAACTCGTCGATGACTTTCTGTGGCGGATGGAACAGGATGCCGGCATGTGCAGCGCCCAGCATCGCCGTGTCATTGTAGGAGTCGCCGGCGGCGATGACCTTGAACTGCAATTCGCGGAAGCGTTGTACCGCTTCCATTTTCTGGTTGGGCATGCGCAGGTGGTAGTTCACCACGAAGCCGGCTGCATCGGCCTCCAGCTTGTGGCAGAACAGCACCGGCATGTTGAGTTGCGCCATCAGCGGCATGGCGAATTCGTAAAAGGTGTCGGAGAGGATGATCACCTGATAGTCGCGCCGCAGGGCGTCGAGGA
>Ga0194060_10000027_pt1 | contig 98114 bp, 91 predicted proteins | sample SepL225m_MetaG_FD_163427 | JGI IMG/M metagenome (GOLD analysis project Ga0194060, IMG submission 163427) | Anoxic zone freshwater microbial communities from boreal shield lake in IISD Experimental Lakes Area, Ontario, Canada - Sep2016-L222-5m | ecosystem: Environmental > Aquatic > Freshwater >... | reverse complement strand
CTTTATATCAAAGGCACCGCCCGCGATCTCCAAAACGAGGTTGAGAAGATTGCCTGGGCGTAGCACGTAGGCGCTACACGAAATCGCTTACTTCCCGTTTTTACACGTATCTCGGCTGTACCCGCGACGTGAACGGCGCGTACAACATCATCCGAAAAGCAATCCCAAACGCCTTTGGCAATGGGATCGGGGGTGTGGTAGTCCACCCCGTAGGGATTGCCCCTACAAACTGAATACCGTGCGATAAAACGCTAGGGAAAAGTGTACTATACAACTTCTCCAGGGTTTCTGAGTAATCGAGTTCCATGGTTTCTGGTGAGAAGAAGTTCATCACATCTCGCTCTCTGCACCACAACAGAGTTGTCGTACAGCTCGTGCCATCACCGCCTACATATTGTACTTCATCACAATCAATGGATAAGTCAGCTTTTGCCTTTTAGCTCCTCGCTCTGGAGAATACACCTTTACCCCCCTCTCTTCTGGTTCGAGGTGCGCGACCATGGGGAGAGAGGAAGAGTACATTTCCTTGCTCGACGTGTTTGATGCGTCCAGATGCCTCCATCGGTGATACTTCGCTCCTTAACACGTGCGTCTCTGACGGCTCCCACGTGGTCAGATTCAGGTTCCGCCGCCACAGGATCGTGATACTAAAACAACGGGTGCAGTCGGAATTGAGTTGCACCATCCGGGACGAGACGCCCCGTAGTTTGCCCGTAGTTTGCCCGTAGTCTCCCGTAGTCTCCCGTAGTCTCCCCATCGTCTTCCCGTACACGATTCTCGTCCTCTCTCCGGAGAGACAGTCTCGGTCTCGGTCGCTATACTGAGGACACGAAACATCACAACAGACACAACGAAGCACACCATCTCACCACCACAATATACTCAGTCAACCGACCCACTGACATCCATCATCACATCCAGAAGGAGCACGGTCATGCTTTACAAGAACACTCAACCCCGCCACGGCCAGCTCAATGGCAGCATCCACACCCATCTGGATTGCTTCGATGGTATCACCCGCCGACAGGCTGAGGATCCGACCATTCACGCTCACGTGCATGAGTTCAACGACATCACATCCAAGAACACCATCGCGGCGAATACGAATGCTCAGGTTTGTGTGAGCTGGAGCATGTTTGGCGACCTGAACCCCTTCATCATGGGGACGTGGCACGTCAGTGCGGTTCTCGAGTCGCTACAGCCCGGCACAAAGGAACAGATTGCGCTGACCTCGGACACGACGATTGCCCTGACCCCTCGACACGGCCCGGTTGATTACGCCGCGTGGGTGAAAATCCCGGCCAATACGGTGACGTTTGACGAGGGTGAAGGATGTAAATCGTACCGGCTGGTTGTGACCGTCACCTACAGCGCGCCCCGCATTCCGATGGTTCCGCTCACCAGCGGTGTTGAGGCTCTGTCCTTCCAATCGAACTTCGCCCTAATTGCGCCGATAACCTACCAGAAGGCCACGGGTCTTGCCGGTTCAGAGACCGACTGCGTAGACGGCCCTGAGCTTCAGTTCTACATCGTGACGTGAGGATATGGTTCAGAAGTGAATATCGTGGCACACAATAAGGCTCGATTGAGACTGACCTAAAGTGGTCAGTCTCAATCGAGCTTTTTCGTGTGCAAGCGATAAGGACACGGGGTTTTTTGAGTGTCCCGGCGAGCGATATAGCGATCCTATCCTGGTCATGAAAGGGGAGTCAAGGCTTTAGCCGGCTAAAGCCTTGACTCCCCTTCATGACTCCAAAGAACTGTCATATTTCATGCTCCACACAGGGCAGAGGCAACTCGGCGATAACCCGCGTGCCAACTCCTATCATCGAATCGATGGTGAGTATCCCGCCGATGAGTTGTACCCGCTCGTACATTCCGCTCAGCCCGCTGGTTGTCTGCGCGCCCACAGATGCTGAGACATCAAAACCCCGTCCGGAATCATCCACACACAACATCAGATGTGTCTCAGTGGCAAGCAGGCGAACCGTGGCCTCATGGATACCTGCGTAGCGGGCCACGTTGGTGAGCGACTCCTGGATAATGCGGTAGGCGACGGTTTCGATCTCGGGAGGAAAGCGGCAGCTTACCCCTTCGTGGCACAACTCAATCTGGACTCCTGTGCGTGAGGTGTAGCGCTCCAGGTACCAGGTGAGTGCGGGTATAAGCCCCTTGTCATCAAGAAGGGCGGGACGAAGATCGAGCGAGAGGGCGCGAACCCGCCCTGTCAGATCATTGATCGTCGTCTGGGCACTATCGAGGGTTGCGGCAAGAGATGCGGGAGCGCCGGCCGCAGCGACGGCAAGGGTGAGCTTGAGACCTGTAAGAACCTGACCCACCTCATCGTGCAACTCACAGGCAATATTGCGTCGTTCGCGCTCGTGGGCTTCTAGCAGGCGGCGCGAGAGATGCTGAAGTTGCTGAGCAGACGCCCGTAGTTCGGCTTCGGCTTGGGTACGCTCCGTGATGTCGCGGACGATCCCCTCAAGCGTTAGCGGGTTCCCCGCCTCATCATTGACCTTCCAACTGTATAGTTCCGCACAGCGGGGCGTGCCATCCTTATGGCTCCAGTGCAGAATGAGCGGTCTCCTAGAGATATCAACGGATGGGCCAAAAAACGCCGCCTCAGCAGCAGGCTTGTCATCAGGAACAAGCAATCGCACGCTGAGTTCCGGGTCGTTGTAGAAGACTTCGCGGGGGTAACCCGTTAACTGCTCAACGATGGGGCTAATGTATTCCAGCGTAAGTTCCGGGGTGAACCTGTAGCGAAAAATCATATCGTGGGCATACTCGGCAAGCAGATGCAACCGCGTCTTGTTCTCATGCAGAGTCGCTTCCGCCTGCTTTCGTGCCGTAATATCACGATTGACCAAGATGATGCCGGCCACTCGTCCCTCGTCGTTTGTAAACGTATGTATGGTGGAATCGACGATGATCTCGTGACCATCACGGGTGCGCTGAACCACCTCACCCCGCCACGTCCCCGTGATCATAATGATGTCCATGTCTGGCATCGCACTCGCGCCACCAATGTAACGGACAACGGGGATAACATCCAAGACAAAGCGCCCAATCACCTCAGCACGTAACCAACCATAAATCTGTTCAGCTGCCCGGTTCCAGTGCTGGATTTGCATGGTTCTGCTGATTACAAACACAGCATCATTTACTGCATCAAATGCATGCGCTGTTGCGGCGGAGAGCTGGGTGCCGAAAGATTTATTATCGGCGTACAACTGCTCCAGAGTTTCCATGCTCTCAGGTTCCATGGCCTCTGATGAGAAGTAGTTCATGTCATTTCTCTTTCTGCATCGCAACAGCGTCATCGTACAACCGATGCTATCCTCGTCCGCATATTGTATACCATCACTGTATCCCAACAAAGAAACAATACCACGGTACGGCAGACGTGAAAATAGCCGATAGCCGATAGCCGATAGCCGATAGCCGGACATCAGCGTCCATTTTCATCAGGCGTTGTGCGCGAATCGCATGGTGGTCTGATGTCTTCAGATATTGTTCCCTGAACAAAAGTGGCGGTTTTGTCACTCGCGGTAAGCTCGCGCATGTAGTAAAATGATAGATATTGCACAAAGAACTCAATAGTCGCACAGCTTGCAACGAAGCAGGGACGCAAGACGATGACGTACTTGTCCCCTGTATTTTTTTGTAGTACGCTCGTGCGAACCTCTGGTTGTTTCCCTCCCCCAATGCGGGTCGTGAAGGGGTCGTCTGTCCATGGAAACACACGCCTACGATACGTTGGTTGTTGGCGCTGGTATCAGCGGGATGCAGTCCGCCTTGGATCTTGCCGATAAGGGCTACCGGGTGTTGGTTGTTGAGCGTCAGGCCAGCGTCGGCGGTACCATGGTCAAGCTCGACAAGACCTTTCCCACCAATGATTGCGCGATCTGTATTGCCGCTCCCAAGATGGTTGAGCTGGCTCGTCACCCCAATATTACACTGATGACCAATGCCCGCGTCGAGCGGGTGAGCGGCTCGGTCGGTCATTTTGAGGTGGCGATTTGGCGTCAGACAACCTATGTTGATCCGGTAACATGTAAGGGCTGCGGCGACTGTGCTCGCGTCTGTCCGGTTGAGGTTGATGACGAGTTCAACTCAGGACTATCTAAGCGCAAGGCAGTCTATCTCCAGTTCCCCCAGGCGGTGCCGGCGATCTACACGATTGATTATGCCCACTGCGTTGGCTGTGGTGCCTGCGACCGTATCTGTGAGGTGGGCGCGATCTCGTTCCTCAAGCGATCTCAGGCGATCAACGTCACTGTGGGCAGCATGATTGTGGCGACGGGGTTTGATGTGCTGGAGCCGACCGAGCTACGTCGGGAGTATGGCTACGGACGCTTTACCAACGTCCTCACGGCGCTCCAATACGAGCGGATCATTTCGGCATCCGGGCCTACCGACGGCAAAATTACCCGTCCTTCCGACGGCCACAAGCCCGCACGGATAGCCTGGATCCAGTGTGTCGGATCGCGCAGCCTCAAGGGTGGCTACCCCTACTGCTCGAAGATCTGCTGCATGTACGCCACGAAAGAGGCGCTGATCACGCTTGAACACGCCCCCGGTACGCAGGCGACAATCTTCTACATGGACCTGCGAGCCTACGGCAAGGATTTTCAGCAGTACTACCGCAGGGCCACCGACCACGGGGTGCGCTATGTGCGTGGTCGCCCCGCCTCGGTTGCGGAGAACCCGGATAAGAGCCTGACGATCACGTATGAAGATACACTGACCGGCGAGGTGCATTCCGAACAGTTCGATATGCTGGTTCTCTCAACGGCAGTCGTACCCTCGCCTGATAATCGTCGGCTCGCCCAGGCTGCGGGTATCGCGGTTGACGAACATGGATTCTTTGTCTCGCAGGATGAACTGCTCGCCCCGCTTCAGTCTACCCGCGAGGGTATTTTCCTGGCGGGCGGTGCCCAGGGGCCGAACGACATTCCCGACAGCGTGGCCCAGGCGTGCGGCGCGGCAGGTCTGGCCGCCATTCCGATCAGCATGCGCAAACGCGCCGCTGAACCGGAGCCACTCCCTGAACACGATGTGTCTGCGGAAGAATCGCGGGCCGGGGTCTTTGTCTGTGGCTGCGGTAAGAATATTGCCGGCTACCTGGATATATCCGCCGTCGCTGATTTCGCGGGCACCCTCCCCGGTGTGGCCGTCGCCGAAACCTGCACCTTCGCCTGCTCAGAGGACTCCCAGCGCCGGATTAGGGCAGCGGTTACGGAGCATGGTCTAAACCGAGTGGTGGTAGCTGCCTGTTCGCCGATCACTCACGGGCCGGTATTTCAGCAGACAATCACCGAGGTCGGGCTTAACTCCGGTCTCTTTGAGATGGCGAATATCCGTAATCAGTGTTCGTGGGTTCATTCCCATTCAGCAGATCACGGCCCGGCCACGGCAAAGGCGGAGGATCTGGTGCGAATGGCGGTGGCCCGCGCCGATAAGCTCACATCTCTGCCCGCCCAAACGGTCGAGGTGACGCCGAGCTGTCTGGTGATTGGCGGCGGTGTGGCGGGAATGACGGCGGCGGTGACTCTGGCCGATATGGGGATTACGACCTATCTGGTTGAGCGTGAAAGTGGTTTGGGCGGCAAGCTCAACATCCTGTCAACCCTGGCCCCCAGCGACATCTCAGCTGGTGAGGTGCGTGAGCAGTTGGTGCGCTCTGTCCTCCAGCGTCCCCGGATCAAAGTCTTTCTCAGCGCCGAGGTGAGCGAGGTTGAGGGCTACGTGGGCAACTTCCGGGTCACGCTTGATGAGGGTGTGGGCGGTGCGGTGACGCAGCTCCCGGTTGGCACGATGATTGTGGCCACTGGCTACCGTGAGGTTGATCTACGCGGACGGTACGGCTATGGCGACGATCCACGGGTAATTACGCAGCTCGAGCTTGAGCGCCGCCTGCGCGACGGGACGCTCGGCTCACCGCGATCAATTGTCATGGTGAACTGTGCCGGATCAATGGACGAGACCAATCCGGCATGTTGCCGAATTGGCTGTACAATCTCGGTGAAGAATGCGCGCATGTTGCGTCGATCCGCCCCCGAGGCGGGTATTTTTATGCTCTATCAGGAAATGCGCGTGTACGGTAAAGGGCAGGAAGAGTACTTCACGCAGATGCTTGAAGAGGTGCAGCCCTTCCGTATTCGCTACGACAGCACCCGCCCGCCTGAGGTACGTGTGCGTGGTCGAGGGCTGACGGTTTCGGTCTACGATACACTCCTGCGCGAAGATCTCAACATCGAAGCTGATCTGATCGTGCTGACGGCAGCATTGCAGGGTGACGCGCAGACACCTCGGCTCAAGCAGATGCTCAAAGTTTCGACAGATGATCAGGATTTCTATAGCGAAGCTCACGCCAAAATCCGCCCGCTCGACTTCACCACCGACGGGATTTATCTCTGTGGGGCCGATCATTATCCGCGTACCATCCCTGATACCATTGCTCAGGCAGCCGGGGCCGCGTCACGGGCGGCTATTCCTCTGCTGCGCGGTCGCGTCACCGTGGAGCCGATTGTTGCCGAGGTGAATCCGGCTGCATGCACAGGCTGCGGTGATTGTGCGCCGCTCTGTCCGTATGGAGCAATGGATATGGACGTGACACGCGGTATTGTCACCATTGCTGAGGTGCTGTGTAAGGGCTGCGGAACCTGCGTTGCCGCATGTCCATCAGGTGCGCTCCAGCAGCGCGGCTTCAGCGATGGGCAGGTGCTGGCGATGATCGAGTCGGCATGGCCGCAGTAATGAGGGAGTGGGAGAAACGGATTAATGGACACGACGTTCGAGCCAAAAATCCTGGGCATGCTCTGTAGCTGGTGCGCCTACGCAGGTGCCGATACGGCTGGGGTGAGCCGTGCGCAGTACCCGCCGAACATCCGCATTGTGCGCGTGATGTGCAGCGGTCGGATTGACCCGCTCTTTATCGCCCGCGCCTTTGAGAACGGGGCCGACGGCGTGCTGGTGGCCGGCTGCCATTCAGGCGACTGTCATTACATCTCGGGGAATGACTACGCGAATGATCGAATCACAGCATTTGGCAGTCTGCTCGACTTTTTCGGCATTGACCAGCGGCGGCTAAAATTGGCCTGGGTCTCCGCATCGGAGGGGACGCGCTTCGCTGCCGTGGTGTCTGAGATGACGGAAGAATTGCGGGCGCTTGGGCCGCTCAGGCTGAAGGTATAGCATGGCAACCCTGATTGAAGATCAGCTACGGGCGCGGGCGCGAACATTGCTGGCCGAGGGGACGGTTGACCTCTTTGTGGGCTACCGCCAGGGATCGAACCCGCTGCGGGTGGTGCCCTTTGTCGCTCGCACCCCTGCCGAGACCGAGCGGCTGGTCTGGAATGTGGTCTGTGTCCCAAACCTCGCCGGAACCCTGCTCAAGCATGCCGGTCGGCGGGTGGGCGTTACCTTGAAGGGTTGCGATGTCCGCTCGGTGGTTCAGTTGATCACGCAGCACCAACTTGAGCGTGAACGCCTGCATATTATCGGCGTCACCTGCCGAGGAATGGCGGATACCGACCAACTTGCAGCTATCGCCGAAGGGCCGGTGAGTGACATCACGGAGGATGGCGACGAGTTGCTGCTCAGTGTCGGTGCAGAGATGAGTCGTCACCCGCAAGATAATCTATTTCTGGCGAAGTGTGCGATCTGTACAAGCCAAACCCCTGAGCTGTACGATGAACTGCTGGGCGGGGCCATACCCGTCGCTCCTGTCGCCGACCGCCGTGCTGGTATCCATTTTCTTGATGCGCTCGACGCGCCTGGTCGGTTAGCTTTCTGGAGCGAGCAGTTGAGCAAATGCACGCTCTGCTATGCGTGTCAGGCGGTCTGCCCGCTCTGCTACTGCAAACAATGCCCGATCACCCTTCCGCGTGACGATCCGCGAAAGCAGGCTCGTGAACTGACAAGTGTGTTCTCCTATCACATGATGCGCGCCTCGCACCTGACCGGGCGCTGCACCGGATGTGATGAGTGTGAGCGGGTCTGCCCCGAGAATATTCCGCTCAGTCTGATCTGCCGAAAGATCGAGCAGGATGGGAGTTCACAATAATGGCGATCACCATGCGAGCAGGTGTCGAACCTAACGAACTGTTGCGGAAGGTCGAGGCACTGAGCAGTCAGAATTTGGCCGATTGTTATCAATGCGGAACCTGTGCAGCCAGTTGCCCGTTGTGCAGTTCGATGGATCTGCTGCCGGATACGCTCATCCTCCATTTGCGTTTTGGGATGCCAGGAGTCCTCGACCGACGCACTTTCTGGGTCTGTGTAGGCTGCGATGGCTGTGTTGAACATTGTCCGCGTGCGATTGACGTATCCAAAGTGATGGCGGCTCTGCGCCAAATCAGCATCCAGGAGTCCGGTGATCATCTCCTGGTGGCGCACCTGTCTGATGCATCCCTGCGGAAACTACCGGCCATCGCATTGGTCGCCAGCATGCGCCGACATATGGGGTAGGACTCGTGGTTTCAGGTTTCAGGTTCCAGATTTCAGGTCGAGCGCATCAGGATGCCACATTCTGGTCTGAGACAAGGTTCAAGGATACTTTACCGTTTGCGACGTTCGTAGCGCGGGCTTCTAGCCCGCCAGATGCGCGTCAGCATGCGGGAAGCCCGCACGACGAACGGTAAACCTAACACCTGACACCTGACACCTTGTCTGAAAGATAAAGTATCTGTGAACCTTGTGTAAGTTGATGGAAGTACAAGCATGCAGATAGCCTACTATCCCGGATGTACAATCAAAGCGTCGGCGCAACAGCACGAGGGTGCGGCGCTGGCAGTATTGCGTGCGCTCGGTGTCGAACTGCGTGAGATGGATGAGTGGAACTGCTGCGGCGTGGTTCACTCGCTCACCAGCGACAACCTGATCCGCCATATGGCCCCGGTACGAGTCTTCACTCGGCTGCGCGGGCAGGGCGCGAACGAAGTCGCAACCCTCTGCGACATGTGTTTCAACACGCTGGCGCGGGCTAACCTGCATGCACGCCAGCAACCGGAGCAGATCGCGGCGATGAGCGTCACCAGCGGAGGAGAGCTGAGCTACGACGGCGGGGCCAGCGTCCAGCATATGCTCCAGGTCTTGCGTGACCGGGTGGGCTTTGCAAAGATTCGGGCACGGGTGCGCCGCCCGCTGCGTGGACTGAGCGTTTACCCCTACTATGGCTGCAAACTGCTGCGGCCCGCCGAGGTTGGGATTGATGATCCTGAGACGCCAGCGGTGCTGCGTGATCTGATGCACGCCCTGGGCGCAACGGTGGTTGAGGGTTCGCTCCAAACCCAGTGCTGCGGAGCCTACCACGTGGTTGATCACGACGAGATTGTGGCCGAACGAGTGGCGTTGACGACCGAACAAGCCAGTGCGGGCGGGGCGGAGGCGATTGTTCTCTCCTGCCCACTTTGCCACTATAATTTCGATACACTCCAGCCCACATCCCATACGCCGATGCCGGTCTTCTACTACACCCAGCTTATGGGTATTGCCTTTGGGTTGGAGCCGAGCCAGCTTGGTTTGGAAGAGCATCAGATTGCGCTGTTACCGCTGCTTCAGCAGCATAACCTGGGTGACACGAAAGGATATCTGTCATGACGGAGCAGGCCGCACTCATTAGCATGCAGCTCATGGGGAAGGACTACCGTGTCCCTAGCGGGCTGACGATCATGGCGGCGATTGAATACGCCGGGTATAAGCTGGTGCGCGGGGCGGGCTGCCGGGGCGGGTTCTGCGGCGCATGTCCGACACTCTACCGCCGCGATGACAGTCACCGCATCTTCACCGCTCTGGCCTGCCAAACACTGGTTGAAGACGGGATGTGTCTGGTTCAGATGCCCTTTGTGCCGCTGATGACCAAACCCTACGAACTGCAGGACATCACGCCGCGCCCCAATACGCTCCTTCAACACTTCCCTGAGATTGCCGGGTGTGTTGCCTGCAATACGTGTACCCGCGCCTGTCCGCAGGGTTTGCAGGTGATGGATTATATTCAGGCCGCCTTGCGTGGCGATACCAAACGCACGGCGATGCTGTCGTTTGATTGTATTTCGTGTGGAATCTGCTCCAGCCGCTGCCCTGCCGACATTAAGCATTACGCGGTGGGTCTGCTGGCGCGGCGCATTTATGGCAAGTTTGTGACACCCGCTGCGCCTGATTTGTCGGCACGGGTCGCCGAGTTGGAAGCGGGAGACTACCAGGGCGTGCTTGACGAACTGGTAGGCATGTCTGCTGCCGAGCTGCGGGTGCGCTACGAGCAGCGCAGCTTCGAGGCTGTTGCCGACGGGGGCGAAACCCATAGTGCCACGAAGCGCTATAATTCGCCGGTTGACCCGGTAGATTTCCAGGACGAGATCGAGATAGAGAAATGAACATGGAGTTGAGCGACGGCTACCCCGAATCGATGCGCGAGAGTATTGCGCTGGTGGAGCGCACTCGCCCTGACCGGCTGGGCTGCACCTTTCCCGCCATGAGTCTGGATGAGCGCAAGATTCTCCTGACCCATTTTCACCCCGACTACAAGGCTGACACAAAGCGTCCGCTGCTCTTTGGGCCGAGTAAGGGCATGCCGCTCAACCACGAGCTGGCCGATCTGTTTGAGGCCCGCCCGCTCATCCGCTCCAACCTGAACCTGAACCATGTCGACTCCGACCTGGATCTGTTGGTGATCGGCGGCGGTGGTGCGGGTACGGTTGCGGCGATTTGGGCGATCAAGGAAGGACTTGACCCCAACCGGGTGATGATCGCCACCAAGCTGCGCCACGGTGACTCGAACTCAACGATGGCCCAGGGCGGCATCCAGGCCGCCGACCGGCCACAGGACTCGCCCGTTCACCACTATCTGGACGTGATGGGCGGCGGGCACTTCACCAATCGGCCTGAGCTGGTGCGGGCTTTGGTGGAGGATGCGCCGCTGATCATCCAGTGGCACGAGCGCATGGGGGTGATGTACGACAAGGATACTCAGGGTCACTTTGTCGAAAACCCCGGCGGCGGTACCTCGCGCAACCGGATGCACTCGGCGCGTGACTACACCGGCCTAGAGATTATGCGCGTTCTGCGTGATGAGGCCCGCAATCTGGGCGTCCCCGTGGTCGAGTTCTCACCTGCGATTGAACTGCTCTGCGATGAACAGGGACGAGTCGCCGGCGCAGTGCTGATCAACCTTGAGACCAAGCGCTACCACATTGTGCGGGCCAAAACAACGATCATCACCACGGGAGGGCTGGGTCGGCTGCACATGCAGCAGTACCCGACCACTAATCACTACGGCGCGACGGCTGATGGACTTGTGCTGGCCTACCGGGTTGGAGCCGAACTGGTTGACCTCGACGCAGTCCAATACCACCCGACCGGTGCGGCTTTTCCGGCCCAAATGGCAGGTCTGCTGATCACCGAGAAGGTGCGTGGTCTGGGTGCCCAACCTGTGAACTGTGTCGGTGAGCAGTTTGTTTTTCCGCTGGAGCCGCGTGACGTGGAGGCATCGGCCTTCATCCGCGAGTGCAGTGAGCGCGGGATGGGCATAGACACCACTCACGGCATCAGCGGTGTCTGGCTCGACTCCCCAATGGTGGATCTGATCCACGGGCCGGGAACAATCCGCTCCGCCCTGCCCGCCATGTTCCGCATGTACACGCGCTTCGGGATTGATATGACCCGCGACCCCATTCTGGTCTACCCCACGCTGCACTATCAGAACGGCGGCATCGCTACCGATGAGAACGGCGCAACCCGCGTGCCAGGGCTTTACGCCGCCGGCGAAGTAATGGGCGGAGTTCACGGCAAAAACCGGCTGATGGGCAATTCGCTGCTCGACTTCAACGTCTTTGGACGGCGGGCCGGAATTGCGGCGGCGAACTATGCCAAGGCCACATACGTACCCGCTCGTCTCAGCCTGGCCCACGTAGACGCCTACGAAACCATGCTGCGTGATGCCAACATCGAGACAACCCGCACCGCCCCGCGCATCCTGCCCGACTACCGTGGCAAAGAGGCACTGGAGCGGTATTTGGATATTCCGTTGTAGAACGGGAAGATCTATGCACATGATCCTGATAGACGAGCGCTGGTGTAAAGGCTGTAAGCTCTGCACCGTCAACTGCCCAACGCGGGCGCTACATATGGCCGAACGATTCACCAAGCGCGGTATCCACCCACCCGAGTTGGCGCAGAACGGACGCTGCAATGGCTGTCGGCTGTGCGAGTTGCTCTGCCCCGATTTCGCGATCACGGTGATGGAGGATGTTGGTGTCCACCTATAGAGAGCGTATCCGCCAGGCGCTAGGCGGCAAAGTTCAGTTTGTGCAGGGCGACGATGCGTGTGCCTACGGGGCCATCCTCGCCGGCTGTACCTTCTTCGCTGGCTACCCGATCACCCCGGCGACCGAGGTTGCCGAGCGGATGTCCGAGATTCTGCCCAAGCTTGGCGGCTGCTACATCCAGATGGAGGATGAGATCGCCAGTATTGGGGCGATCATCGGCGCAAGCTGGACGGGTGCCAAAACGATGACTGCCACCTCTGGCCCCGGTTTCTCGCTCATGCAGGAGAATCTCGGCTACGCAATCATGACCGAGACGCCATGTGTGATCATCAATGTGCAGCGCTCCGGCCCCTCAACGGGACAACCCACCCTCGCCGCGTACGGCGATATGATGCAGGCTCGCTGGGGGACCCACGGCGATCACGAAATCATCATGCTCTGTCCCTCGAATGTGCAGGAAACTCTGGATCTGACGATTGTGGCCTTCAATCTGGCCGAACGTTACCGTACTCCGGTGCTGCTCTTTATTGATGGCGAGCTGGGCCACATGCGCGAACGGCTGGTTATCCCCGACGATACTGAATTTGAACTGTGTGATCGTGTTCGCGCCGAAAGCCCGGTGGGCTACAAACCCTTCCAGGCTGGCGAGAGTTTGGTTCCCGCCTTCGCGCCCTTTGGATCTGGCTACCGCACCTACGTCACCGGACTGACCCATAACGAGCAGGGGCTACCCCGCACCTCCAGCGCACCGATTCACGACCAACTCGTGCGGCGTCTGTCAGCGAAGATCACAACCCATATCAATGATATTGTGCGCTACGAGGAGTTCTACGCCGACGACTGCGAGATTGCCATCATCGCCTACGGCATCACGGCCCGCACCTGTCACGATGTGGTTGAAGAGGGACGACGCCGAGGAATCAAGGTGGGTCTGCTGCGCCTGATCACGATTTGGCCCTTCCCGGAAGAACTCATCGCCCGCTGGTCGGTGCGTGTACACACCATGATCGTCCCAGAAATGAACCTAGGACAGATTGTTCATCCCATCCGCGAGGCGGTGGAAGGACGTTGCACCATCAAATTGTTGGCGAAAATTGGCGGCGATCTGCATTCGCCCACTGAGCTGCTCGAAGCTCTGGAGGAGCTGCAATGTCAACCACGCTGACGCTCAAGACGGCTGCGGATCTGCGCGATGCCTACCTGCGCCAGGAAATGTTCCCGACCATCTTCTGCGATGGCTGTGGTCTCGGCAATGTGCTGAACTATACGCTTTGGGCGATTGATCAGCTTGGGCTTGATCTCGACCGCACGGTTTTTGTTTCCGGGATCGGCTGTTCCTCACGTCTCTCGGGCTATGTCAACGCCGATGGCATGCATACCACCCACGGGCGGGCGCTCTCCTTCGCCAGCGGGATCAAAGCAGCCAACCCGGATCTGACCGTAATCGTCTTCACCGGCGACGGCGACGGCGTAGGAATCGGCGGAAACCATTTTCTGCACGCGATCCGGCGTAACATGGATCTGACCGTCATCCTGGTGAACAACTTCACCTACGGCATGACCGGCGGACAGGCCGCGCCTACCACGCCCGTCGGCAGTTTCAGCACCACCACACCCTACGGCAATATTGAACACCCGGTGGACATCTGCGAACTGGCCAAGGCGATTGGTGCGCCCTACATCGCCCGCTGGCCGGTCAGTTACCCGTACCAGCCCATCAAGTCAATCGCGCAGGGCATCAGCAAGCGCGGCTTCTCGCTGATCGAAATGCTGGTGCCGTGTCACACGGCCTACGGGCGACGTAATGGCCTGAAGGATCTTGATGTGATTTGGCAGTGGTACCGCGACCATGTCGTGCAGATTGATGATTATGACCACATCACCCAGTTCGGCTCGCCCGAGGAGCGTGCGGCTCTGAGCGATAAAATAAAAATCGGCGTCTTCCAGGATGTCGAGCGTGAATGTTTTGATCAGCGCTGGGCCGCCCTGGTCGAAAGAGTGAAATTATGAGACAAGAGATCCGCATTTGCGGCTTTGGCGGGCAGGGTGTCATTACCGGCGCGGTCATCCTGGGCAAAGCGGCGGCGGTCTACGACGGGAAGATTGCCTGTCAGACCCAATCATACGGCCCCGAGGCGCGGGGTGGTGCGGCCAGCGCAATGGTCGTCATTTCCGATGGGCCGATTGGCTACCCCGGCGTCCACGCCGCTGATGTGCTGGTTGCGATGTCGCAGGAGGCGTTTACGCGCTATTCACACGAAGTTAACCCCGACAGCATCATTATTGTTGACCCCGATACTGTTTTTAACTACGACGCTCCGCAGACCATCTACTCAGTGCGCTCAACCAAAATTGCCGAGGATCTGGGCAATGTCGTCGTTGCCAATATTGTGATGCTCGGCGCACTCACCGCCCTGAGCGGGGTAGTCTCGACCGATGCAATCTTGGCGGCGACCCTCGCGAGTGTGCCGGCTCGCTTTACAGAATTGAACCGCAGCGCCCTCGAATCCGGGATCGCCGCAGGCTTAAGCCTCAAGATCTAACCCTCGCAAGACAACCCATGACACGGGCGGGCATCGGGACACGTCCCGATGCCCGCCCGTGTCATGTATCGCTCCCCGCTCACCCCACGAACACGATACGCATGGCGCACACCACCTGATGAAAACGGATCATAGGGGCGCGTCGCGTCGCGCCCCTACCCGACGCCGGGCAATTTTCACCTCAAAAGATCCCAAACACCACCCGTCACCACTCATCCCACTTCCGTGTATAATAGGAATGATTATCATTCTTATCTGTTATGACAGTGTTGTCTAACGAAAGAGGGCAGAGCCATGATGAAGCTAAGTGCCACGGGTCGTGCATGGGTCAAAGGGTTTCACATCGTCTGTACCTGCGCATGGATTGGCGCGGGTGTCTGCATGTGTCTCCTCAACTTTGTCGCCCGTCCCAACAACAGCCATGATCTCTACGTTGTGATGGCCGCCCTCAAGCTCATAGATGACTTGATGATCATTCCTGCCGCCATCGGCAGCTTGGTTACCGGATTACTCCTGAGTTGGCTGACACCGTGGGGCTTCTTCAAGTGGCGATGGGTGATCGTGAAGTGGGTTCTGACGATCATCATGACGATCTTCGGCATCTTCTTTCTCAGTCCGTGGCTTCGCGAAATGGCAGAAATCTCCGCTACAGACCCGGTGGGGGTCTTCCAAAACGAGGCATTTCTCACCAACCGCTGGCTCCTCTCGATCAGCGGTGGCCCCATGTTTATCGCAATGTTCTTCCTCGTCTTTATCTCGGTGATCAAGCCCTGGAGCGGTCGCAAAAAAGGTACGGCAGCCTCGCGCTCTTCTGCGCACGGCACACCGACCAAAGAGACACCAAAGCCAGATGACACGAATCGCTGGCGACGGGGACAGCACAGCGGGCTATCGGCTCCGATCAGCGATAGCGGCGATGGTCTCCTCGCCCGCCAGCAAGGTGGCGCAACAACCCAGATCAGCAGCGATCACCAACCCGTCGTATGACAAGCTGGTGATCGTTAGGTGCGTTGTTCGTCCGCCGCTAGTTTCGTGGTGCAGACGTGTCCGAATTGGTGTTGAACTCGAAGAAGTAGTAGATCGGGCACACACCCACGGCACCGGTTATCAGCATGATCGTGCCAAGGATGCCTGCGATGATCTGTCCCGCACCGACCAGGATACCAAAGGCGAACATAAAGAGGAACACGCCCAGCAACAGACGAACGGCCCGGTCGAGCATTCCCATGTTGAACAAAATTCTCATCATCAGTCTCCGTTTCGCAATAGAGTAGGTACCGCACTCATCCCTATTCCTTTGATGCAACCATCAGAGAGATAGTTACCATTCCTCGGATCTGGTTCCGATAAACATAACCGCTCGTGTCCGGCTATCGGCTATCGGCTATCGGCTATCGGCTATCGGCTATCGGCTATCGGCTATCGGCTATTTTCACGTTAACCTCGGCGTGCGAGTTTGCACCATGTGCGTGATCAGCGCAATCAGTCCTTTGAGGTTCACCGGTTTGGTCAGGTATTCATTTGCGCCGACTGCCAGGCATCGCTCGCGGTCGCCCGGCATCGTGAGTGCCGTCAGCGCAATAATCGGCGTATTCACATGGTCGGGCATTGCCCGTAAACGCCGGATGGCCTCGATACCATCCATCCTGGGCATCTGAATGTCCATGAGAATCACGGCAGGTCTCACCTCGCTCGCCTGGGTGATGGCTTCGTATCCATCATACGCGACAAACAGTTCGTAGCCCTGCGCTTGGAGATACTCGCGTATCGCTAAAATGTTGACCTCATTATCCTCGGCAAGCAGGATGCGTACGCCTCTCGCATGTGCCAAGGGCCGGATCTCGCTCTTCGCTGTAGTCAAAGGTGACGGGTAATCCTCACTGCTGGTTGTCACGAGAGCGTACGGCGAATGAGAGGGCAGGGCAAGGATAAAGCGGCTGCCGTGGGCAGGCTCACTCTCAACAGTAACACTGCCTCCATGAAGTTCGGCGAGGCGGCGCACCAGAGATAATCCAAGGCCGGTACCTTCGTGATGCCGACTCAGGCGCGAGTCGAGTTGGCGAAAGGGCTGGAAGAGCCGAGAGAAATCCTCGGGTGCAATGCCGATGCCGGTGTCTTCTACGGCGAAATAGACAACATCCGCCTCGATATTGACATGGACATCAAGGCGCACCTGTCCCATGTCTGGGGTAAACTTAACCGCGTTGCTTAACAAATTGACAAGTATTTGTTTCAGTCGTTTGGCATCAACATCTATCTCGGCCATCTCGTCGTTTATGGTGAAGTCGAGCTGAATCTGTTTCTTATGCGCAATCTCGCGCACAAACATAAGGCTGGCCTGACACATATCGGCAATACTCACGGGCTCAATCTGGAGATCCAACCGACCAGCCTCTATTTTTGAAAGATCAAGGATGTCATTGATCAACGTGAGCAGATGCTGTCCGCTCATCTCAATATTGCGCAGCGCAGACTGCTGACTCTCGTTCACCGGGCCGTGAATCTCATCCTGGAGTACCTCACTAAAGACCAGAATGGCATTGAGCGGCGTGCGCAACTCGTGGCTCATGTTGGCCAGAAACTCATCCTTCGCCCGCGAGGCCCGGGCAAGTTCGGCATTGGCCAGACGCAGCACATCTTCGGTCTTTTTCTCAATGGTGATGTCGCGCATGGTGGTGAGGTAGTGTGGACGGCCCAGAATCCGGAGTCCGAACACACGCACTCCCACATCACAGAACTCCCCATTTGATCGGGTGAGCCGGAGTTCAACAGCAGCAAAGTTTGTATTGGCCTGAAGATGTTGGGCAATGGCCGTTGCGAGTTGCCCAACCTGCGACGGTGCAACAATCCCATTCACGTCAAGGGTCCGGCCAACGACCTTCTCATTTGGATAGCCGGTGAGCAAAGAAAACGCACGGTTCATCTGGACGACGGTACCCGTCACATCGAGTAAGACGACGGGATCCGGCGACTCTTCAAAGAGCAGGCGATTTTGCTCCTCGCTTTCGCGCAGTGCATCCTCCGCTTTCTTGCGCTCGGTGTTATCAAACACCGCAGAGCGACTCATCAGGTAGGTGCCTTCGTCGTTGTAAACGGCGGTCGCACTGATCAGGACGGGGATCCGGGTGCCATCCTTATGGAGCAGATCGTATTCCAAATTGCGCATCCAGCCCAGTTGTTTGAAGGCCATAAACTGGCCTGGAAATGCCGCCTGACTCGATGAGGAGAGAAAATCGGTGAACGGACGCCCGATCAGTTCATCGTAGGTGTATCCCATCCAATTCAACTGGGTCTGGTTGACCATGATCACGATACCATCGCTATTCAGCGAGTGATACCCAATCGGCGCTTGCTCGTAGAGGTCGAGAACCTCGGCCGTACGCTGCTGAATACGTTCTTCCAGCGTCCGGTTTAGATCCAGAAGCGCTTGTTCGGCGCGCTTGCCCTGGGTAATATCCAAGTGCGTGCCGGTTACATGAACCGGGTTGCCGCTGGCATCCCACTCAACAACCTTGCCGTGATCAATCACCCAGATCCATGCGCCATTTTTATGCTGCATACGCACTTCGCACTCATAGAAGTCGTTCTCGTCGGCAAAGTGTCGCTCCGCAAGCATGATCAACTGCCGAAAGTCATCCGGATGGTATAAATCTATCCACGTCTGATAGCCCATCGGCTCAAGCTCAGCCAGAGTGTATCCAATCATGTCGGCCCAACGCTCGTTAACGATGATACAATCTGTCGGTATATACCAATCCCATGTGCCTAAGTTTGCGCCTTTAAGCGCCAATTCCATGCGTATTTGGCTCTCACGCAGCCGATAGACCGCCTGCTTCCGCTCCGTGATATCGGTGACAACCCCGTGCCAAAAGATGCTGCCATCATCCTCCATAACTGGCATTGAGTAGCCTTCAATCCAGATACTGCCCTTGACGGGATGATGATACAGATATTCGTTGCACCAAGGCTGGAGGGTGCGCGCCGACGTGGTGACAGCCTCTACCAGATGGGCGACCTGATCGGGCGGCACCCGTGCGATCAGAGCATCAATATTTTCGCTCACATCAGCAATGGACAGCCCGTAAAGATCTTCAAATGCGTGACTCGCATAGGGAATGCTCAACTTCCCATCTGGACGGAGCAAGAACGTGCAGATCGCCCCAGGAATAGACGCAATGACATGCGCAAACCGTTTCTGTTCCTCCTGCTGACGCTGCGTGATGTCGTGAATAACACAGAGGAGCAGTGGTGCTGCGGGAAGCGTGACGGGGGATGCTACAATCTCCACGGTGCGCGCTTCGCCGCTGGCGACGGTATGGATCAGTTCGATGCGTTCCTGCGTTTTCTCTAACGCCAACTGGCACGCATCAATCACATGCGCAGATGCGAGCGTACCGAGATCCTGGAGGTGCATCGCGCACAATACTTCATGAGGATAGCCGTAGAATCGCACTGCAGCCTGATTGGCCATCCGAATCATGCCGCTGGACGGATCGACGAGCAGCATAATTGTGGCATGCCCTTCGATCATCACACGAAAACACTCTTCCACACAATTGAGGTGTTTCCCGCTATCAATCATGGATTGCTCCCTTCCGACCACTGTTGGTATCGTGTAGTTCTACGTTAAGATAGTGGCCGATCAGGCGCAGTCGCCTGTGACCGAAGCGCACGAGTGGCCAATAGCAATCCCATGAGCGTTGGTGAGACAAGTCTCAGCTTTCGCCGATAGATTCGCCTAACGATTAAGATAACGATGAATACAGATATTATATCATACACACATTCATTCATGGCAGCTCACAAGACATAAGGCTGCTATAATGCGGTCGTGTTCCATCAATAAGGTTGTTGGGTATGCAGAAAGTAGCAAGACAAGAGGGCATCATGACTGATTCACCAACAGAACAACTGCCATCACCCCAGCCCCCAAGTGACGATCTCTTTCTTGGTGAGACGACAGGCGTGGTGTTCGTTTTTCACCACACCCACGGCTTTATTCACACCGATCACTTTGGTTCGATCTTTGTTCACGAATCGGGGCTTGTTGAAGGCATTCATCGGCTAGAGCCAGGTCAACGTGTTTCCGCACGTATCCTTCAAGGGACGCGTGGACGCTACGCCCACCATGTGCAGATTCTCGCTACTAGTGCAGCTCCGGCACCGGGGGACGCTCCCCCCGATCCGTTGTCCCACCCACCGTCCAGAAAATTGATCACTCATATTGCCAACCGACTCCGCGAACGCAACCCCAATGCCATCATCCAGATCAGTCGGCTGTACCAGCACTTCGGCTCCGACATTATAGGGGAAATTGTCGCCGAGACGGAACGCATTGAGTCAGAAGGTGGCATGCTTCTCCCTGATGGTTCACGTCGGCGGACACCGGGAGGTGTGTTTTTCCTTCAGGCGCGAAAGCGTCTCTCCCCCGGCGAATGGGAGCGTATTTTTTCCCAGAAATCCTGGAAGGAACAGCGCAAGCAGAACAAAACGACGCAGGGGGCGGCAGCAACCATACAGAAGCCGTCTCCATCCACTCCTGTCATTGTGACATGGGAGACACGTGGATCACTGATTAATGAGGCAAAAACAGGGCAAGGGAGAGCGACATCCGTGAAAGTAACTGTGATAGGTCGGCCAACGTCCGTGGTCGAGCGAGGTAACACCGTGATCCTCATGCTCACCTACAGCGGCCCGCTGCCGTCTCTGCCCAAGGGCGTCCCCGTCCCAACGGTTGTTCCAACCACAACCTACACAGTCTATGTGGCCGCGAAGCAGTGGCGTGGTGTGGCGGAGGCGATAAAGAACCCAGAGGACGTACTCATCATCGAGGGAGCGCAGACATGGGATGCGGAGCAGCAGGCCATTGCGGTCTACACCACAAAGATCGCGACCAAATTGCAGCAGCGCGCCAAGCGACCGGCTCCGCCGACCGAGCCGACGACTCCGGTATAAATCAATCCTCATGTCGGTAATGATAGAGGAGAACTCTACCGATAACTTAACTTTTCGGCACAGTTCTTGACATGATGTGCTATCTTAACGGTAGAGTTCCTTGTTGTATCTCTCCAAAAACTCTACCGTTAACCCAGTTCTTCCGATAAGACACCACAGAACCATGAATATTGATGTCACCATCACAACCTGGGAACACGCATTGACATGCGATAGCGGCCGCGCCGCGACGACCGTGCAGCAATACGTGCGCGATGTCCGCCGCTTTGCCCTCTGGCTCCAGTCTTATGCACCCGGCAGTGGTATCACCGACCTTACCCCTGGTGATGTGCGTGCGTACCGCGATACCGTCCTGTCGAGTGGTCATGCACCAAGTACAATCAATCGTGCTCTGGTGAGCCTCACGCTCTTCTGTGACCATGCGGGGCGCCAGGGCGATAACCCGGTGCGGCGAGTAGACCCCGTCAAAGAGGTTGCCCAGGCACCCCAGGCGCTCACCCGTCTGGAGTGGAACGCCGTCCATCGTGCTGCTGAGCAGCGTGTGCGCCGCGATCATGGCCTCGCCCTCGCCCTCGTCTGCCTCATGCGCTACGCCGGTCCCCGCGTTGGGGAAGTCGCCGCCCTTCAGGTATCTGATGTCGTCATCTCGGCCCGTCGCGGCACCCTGATCATCCGTCGCGGCAAAGGCGTCACGCATCGCGAGGTGCCCCTGATTGCCGAGGCCCGTGAGCCACTCCAGATCTATCGAGAGACACGTCAGCAGCTCGCTGAGCGATGGACACAGCGATTACGTGTTCATGGGCAGCTTGTGCCGCCATGGGCCACTTGGCCGGACGGACACCTGTTCCTCAGTCAACGTGGCCCGCTCACAGATCGCGGGATTCGGGTGATCGTCGCCCAGCTCGGCCAGACAGCAAAGCTCGATCATCCACTCAGTCCCCATCAGCTACGTCACACCTTCGCCACCGCCCTGCTCGATCCATCGGCCTACGGTATCACCCGGCCTCCCGCCACTCTCCCCGCAGTTCAGGCGCTCCTCGGCCACGCGGATATTGCCACAACCGCTGGATACACCCGCGCCTCTGCCGCCGACCTCGCACGTATGCTCGGCGAGCCATCTGAACTCTGCTGATCTCTCAACGGCGACCTACGATATGTTTCAAATCGGTCAATTCCCGCATGACAGGTGTCCTCACCGCCTGACAGTTCCCCATCTCAACAAAAAGCAATGGCGGGCTATCGGACAGACTGTCACGCTGGTTTAAAACATGCCTAAGACTCGGTGAGGAGAACTATTGTGGACATAATTGTGATCAGCGAGATGCTGCGAGGATTAGGGCTCGAAAGCCCGGTCGCCAGAGAGCAGGCACGATCCATCCTTGAGCGCCACGGTATGACTAGCCCGCGCAAGACAAATATGTCCGCCGAGAAGGTTCCGGAAGCTCGCGCACTCCTCTCTACCCACGCTCTGCTCTTATGCAGCAATCCTGACTGCATCAAACTGGCCGTACCAGCCGCCGCTGGTCGTGAGATGATTGTTGTCGAAACATCCCACTGTGGGATCTGTGCGGGATCGGGCCAACGCCGGGCCGCCCTGCTGCTAGCTCGTGACATGGTGGCCGCCGGAAAACCACGCCTGCTGCTCATCGGAGGCACACCGCACCAACATCGCGAACTAGCGCAGCCTCTCGGCGAAGGCGGTGTCGAAATGCGTGCTGTTGATGGTCTTAAACGAGCACATAGCGCAGCCGAGGCTTCTCGCCAAGCCGCATGGGCCGACGTAGTCGCCATTTGGGCCGCCACACCTGTCAAGCATAAGGTTACCCAAGTCTACACCGATGCCGCATCTCCCCGCGCCCTCCGCGTGATGGTAGCGCGTCGCGGACTTGAGTCCCTCTGTGCCGATATTCGCACTGCACTCAGCGGCAGATAGAAACATGGCTGCCGAAAAGACAGCACGATTTTGCCACAGAAGAACGCAGAAGCGCACAGAAAATATATTCTTCTGTGTTCTTCTGTCTCTTTCTGTGGCTGTAAGGTCGTCCTACGTCCCACACTGCTCGGGCGTCCCAGAGAGAATGGGCCGTACCGGCACCCCATCAGACCAGACCCCCATGTCAAATTGGAGTTGATCAGCACGAACACCGCCGCGAATCACCTGATCGAGTGCGTGCCAAAAATAGCGCCAGTTGAGGTTGTTCTCGCTCCCCACCCCTCCCACCGACATCATCGCCATCGCATGAGGGATGAAACTGGTATCAACCCCCACCTGAATATGGTCAGCAACAAGGGCTGGCGTCCCATGGGAGTCATTCTGCGAACAGTAGAATCGCTTTTTTTTCGAGGCAATTGCACCAAACGGTTTCGCCCATGCACGTTTCGCCGGCACCAAAATATCGCCCAGCCCGTGCAGGATCGCGACCGGCACTTGGAGCTCTCCGCCCGTGTCCGCAATATCCACCCGATCTTTGAATGCGCCGATCAGCCGGCCAATAAGCCGAATGGGTGTCGGAATCAGCGACTCCGAGTCGGGGATGGGATTGGCCGTGATCACCTGCCTGGGCATCAGCCCATCGGGTGCTTTGTCGTGGGCATAGGCCGGCCAACTGAGGGCAAACAGTCCGCCTAGCGAGTGTCCAAATACGTAGGTGTCCACCGGGCAATCAGTCAGTTTTGCCCGCTCGTAGGCACCACAGACACTGGTAAGGGCATTGCTAAACCAGCCCTGCGGGCTCATGGGGAAGGGACGAAACAGCGCAAGGAGCAGAGTCTTTATCGTCTTCGGCAAGCTCTCCCCGTAGCGGCAAAATCCATGCTGATACGTGGGGAAGAAGACATAATATCCCTGTTGTACCAAATGGATAAGGTGACTCTGATAAATCTCTGCAGCACCCAAGCAGAATCCGTGCAGATACACGACCGCCTTGAGCCGACCATCACCATCGCGATACGGACGCATAGGGGTATAGGAGCGGATGAAACTACCATCTTCAGGTGTCCCATCCTCACAAACACAGTAGTGTGGCGAGAGATAGTCATCGCAATAATCTGGCTTTGGCGGTTGGAACACCGTCTTCCGGCGCATATCTCGACTCCTCCATCTATCACAAGATCGTTACAGTTCAGGCCAGAATGCGGCATCTTGACGCGCTCGACCTAAAACCTGAAACCTTGCACCTGAAACCTTGTCTAACGACAAAAGCAGATCTGTTGTTTGCGACGCATATATCCGAAGGGCATGTATTCCCTACGTCGCACCTACGTTTCCTCTTGAGACTGATGATGTTATAATCAGTGGTGCGGCTATCTCTGTCAATCGTACCACCGAAGGAGCGCTATTTCATGGCTACGTCGAAGACCCCAGTTCCCGCTGCATCCGGCGAAGGACTATCGGCCTCGTCCATCGCTGATGCAGGATCCGGACTCATCCGCCTGGTTGTCGCCGCCATTACGCTACCCCTGACAGCGGCAAACGCCATCAGCACGAACGTGTCCCGCCTCATCACCAGCACAACAGCGGCACTCGATGGGAAGGGATTCCCCCAGGGCAGCAACGAAATCGTAAAAGCCACCACCGATCTGGTCGGTGCCACCACCGGGCTGTACGTCGCCATCCTTAACGCGGCCGTGGGCGGCCTCGACGCAGCGGCGCGGGCCATCAACACCGCAGTGACGGATTCCAGCACGCCACGCAAGTAGAACGTGTTGTTTTCGGTTGCGGACACGATAAATGGCGCTCTAGAGCGCCATTTATCGTGTCCGCGACATTTCCTCGACGTTCAAACCTGAAAGGGGTGGGCAACGTGACCATGTCACGCTGCCCACCCCTTTCAGAAATTTCTCTCTCTGTGTTACCGGAAGGACAACGGCAGGAAGGTCTGCGTCGCCTGGTTCTGCAGAATGATGGTGGTGATCGTCCCGTCCTTAGCCTTATTCGTGAGCGTCACCGTATAACCACCCGTCGCCAGCTTGCTGAAGTCGAGGGTCTGAGTTGCGCCTGCGAGAATCTTGATGCCGTTATTCACGAAGATTACCTCGCCACCCGTCGCCGTCAGCACCGAGATGGTAAGGTTGTACTCACCATCAGCTGCCGCTCCCAGTACTACCGTATCCGTTACCTGTTTTGCTGCTGTGAATGGCCCAGCCGCGTTCACATCAGCACCGCCGACCTGGATTTCCGCGCTCGTGGTCGCGCCGTCGTACGAGAGGCTCAGGTCAACGCTGCGAGTCTGGTTGGCCGTATACGCAACGCTCGTCCCATCAGCCGACACCGTCGCCGAATCCGCCGAGGTTGTGTTCAGGGAGAGATTCGACAAGCCTACCGCGAAATCAGGCCCGACCTGAGAAACATCAACGACCTGCGCGGCCTGTGCCAAGTTCAAGTTCGAACCCTCAAGGTCAATCTTGTACTGCCCAGTCGGCACGTAGTAATCCGGCTCGCTATACACATTAAGGCCACCGGCAGGAGGAGCAATAAAGGCACCCGTAATCGTGTTAGCGAAGATCTTCTTGTTATAGCCGATGGATTTGCCTGCCGCGTCAGTCAGCCGCAAGTGTCCATTACCATTATACCGGAAATGGGAGAATTTCTCCCCAGTCTTCCACGGGGCGGTCGGTGGATTCAGCTTCTGATTGTAGATGGAGATCGGAACCGCGCCGAAGTTCCCGCTTGTCGCCGTACCAGTCCACACGGGCGGGGTGAACGTGGAACCCAGATCGTAGCTCCAGGTATTTTTCGTTGTGTCCACCGTCACAAAGCGGGTATCGTCATTAGGAAAGTTGCTGTCGTACACATAGATCTTGAAGCTACCTGCACTCACTTCATTAAGCTTCCAGGGCAGGAGCGAGTGTCCGGATGTGCGATCAGTGTTATAGACGAGCAGCGTGGTGGGATCTGACTTGGCTAGATCGACTGTCGCACTCACGAGCGCAGTTTTGACCAGCGCGACCACTTCGCTCGGCGTCTTCTTCAGGGCTGCAGCACGAGCCGATGCTCCCTGGATGGGCACTTGCAATACCCAGTTGTAAGAGATACTCTTGCGCGCATTGGCGAAGAGCAAGTCGTACACCTTAACGGCACCAGCCTGTAGTGCGGCGATGCTGTCGGGAGCCTTGACGTACTGCAGCGCCGTGGTGGTAAACCCATCGCTGTGACCGGCACTCATATCATCGTTCACATCCGCGAGCCAATGCTTCGCAGCATACCGGATTCTGCAGACGGGAGCCGTTGCTGACCGGCAGACAGTGGCAGCGTCAAACATGAGGCGCAGATCAGCCAGAACGAAGTCTGTGCTGCTCTGTGCATCAAGACCCCAGTTTACGAACGAATAACCACCATTCTTAGTAGGATTGAATTTGGATGTGGGAAGCTGAGCCACTGTTGTCTCCCCAGGAGGATTCGTGGGGGTCAGCACCGGCGTCGCCGTTGCATACTGATTGAGCGCAATAGACTCGAGCGACTGAGATGGACTAAACGACAGGGCGAGATAGGGTACGGACAATAACCCCAACGCAAGCGACACGACGATAGCGATACGACGGTGTGAGTTTTGCATAGACATCCTCTGACTATTCAGGTATGCGCCGCCCTAATTCCTTGTTACCCACCTAAGGCATAATCCGATACCCAGTGCCAGTAGGTATCACACGATAACCATCAGGGAGTACCAATTCCTGGGATGCAACGTAGACTGGTCGCTTCCGCTGAATTGCGGTCACGATCAACGGAACCAATTGATCATTGGGAACGAAATAGCGGTTCACCACCTGCACGTCAACCCGCATACCATCAACGATTTGATAGTAGCGCATTATATCACCCTCGCCCCATGGCGCAATGTAGAGCGCATATGGCTCTGCCTCGCGTAGACGCTGCCGAGCCTGATCCGCAGGGCCAGTAGCGGTGCGGAGGCTCGCAATGGGCGCGTTAACAAACAGCATCATTAGTGGAAGTAACGCGATCAAACGCGCAGATGTTACGGAGAACTCACGAAAGAGCATGAATATCCCCGCCCCAAGAAATACCGTCCACACCAAATAGACCGGAAGGAACATTAATACCGTATCAACTGCGCCCCAGGTAATAAAGAAAAGAGCATGCGGGATGGCCGTCAGGGCCAACCCCACCGTCAGCATCGGATCGCGCCGCCAGAGCGACCAGAATCCCCACATACCGAGAGGTACTCCAATGCCAAAAAAAGCAACTGTCAGACCAGACAGAAAGGTTAATACTTTCAGGTTGGCGAAATAGTATCCCTCAAACTGTTGTCGCCCAAACATATAACCAAGCAAGGTGTCAAAATTCGCTAAGTCAAAAGGGTGGAGAACCGCCTCCGCATCATAGGTGCCAATCGCGACAAACTCCGGATGGGAAAGCGAGCGTATCGGGAGATAGAGGATGGGACTCAACGCAAGAATGGACACTCCCACCAATGCCAGGATATGACGTCCCCGCAAGACACGCCATTGTGGGGTGATTAACGCGAGCCATGCCACTCCCGGAGCCCAGAGCATTGTACCTGCTGAGTTCGCCACCCCCAGGCAAAACACCCCACTGGCTGCGATAAGTGATACCGGATGTCCCAGGCGTCGCCACCGTTCTAACAAGAGAAGAACCGCCGCAAGAATCGCGCCCTGAAAGGTGTAGATCTCAGCAACAACCGAGACTGACCAGACCGACACACTGAACGCAAAACAGAGTGCAGCGACGACTGCCGGTTCCCACCGACCACAGAGTTTCTGACAGATGAAGGTGAGTGCGCCGACACTGAAGCTGTTGGCGAGCGCAGAAAAAAGATTTGAACGATACCCAAGATCGCCAATCGGCACATGCTGGAACATATGAAGCGAGAGAAGGTACGTGGGGTAGCCTGGGCTGTGAGTCAAACCCAGTGTGTAGGCCGCTAATGTGAATTCAGCGCTGTCAATCGTGAAAACGGTGGGGGCAAGGGTGAACAGATAGACGACACATGCGACACAGGCTGCCAGAAACGCGGGGCTTATCAGCACTCTACCGAACTGCGCCACGATGTCACGGCGATAGTGGTGGCGCACAGGCTCATGTGAGGCCATAGGCAATCTCGTACCAAATGAGTAACAATTGGTTATGTGTTCTGCGCACAAAATTCCTACTTTCCAGCAGGAAAAAATGCCTCACACGATACGCGGGGAGTATAGTACACTTTCCTCTTTATAGGGGCAATCCCTACAATGTGGACGACCACACCCCAATCCTATTGCCGAAGCGTTTGGGATTGCGTGACTCGTTCCTGTCTACGACCGTCTCGTGACCCAATACGGGCGTGTTGCGAGACGACAGGGTGACGAACGCACATGGATGCGCGTAGACAGTGTAGTACGATTGAGCGATTGCGTCAAGAAACAGAGAATGCACGCACAAGAACGCAATGGCTCTTATGAACGCAAACAATACCATAGGCGCTTAGAGACGTATAATTGCGAGCGTCACGTGATGATCAGACGTCATGAACCGCAGGGGCTACAACCCCATAGTTTCCATACGAGAGGGGTCTGATGGCCCGCATTATCACCCTCGCCAATCAAAAGGGTGGCGTCGCCAAAACATCCAGCACCATTAACCTGGGTGCGGCGCTTGCCGAACAGCACCAGCGCGTCTTGCTGGTGGATTTGGATCCCCAATCCTCACTAACGGCAGCGGTAGGCATCAACCCTGCAACCCTCCGGGCATCTATCTACACCGTCATTGTGTCCCGCCAACCAATCCGAGAGATCATTCAGCCCCGTGGGCGTTTGCATGTCGCCCCAGCCACCATCGATCTGGCCGGAGCCGAAGCCCACCTGATCAACGAGGTAGGACGTGAACACATTCTTGGCGATGCGCTCGCTGATGTGGCTGCCGACTACGATTTCATCCTGATTGACTGCCCACCCTCGCTCAGTCAGCTCACAATCAACGGCCTCTCCTGCGCCGATGAAGTACTGATTCCCATAACATGCCACTACCTCGCTCTACGCGGTCTCGACCAACTCATGGATTCCATCGAGAAGGTCCAGCGACGTGCAAACCGACGGCTCCAGCTCCTGGGCATCTTGCCGACAATGGTTGAGGGACGAACCGTGCATGAGCAGGAGGTGCTGCACGAACTGCATACCCGCTTCCCCGGCAAAGTGTTCAATCCGGTACGCAAGTCCGTCCGCTTTCCTGAAAGTACCGTGGCCGGTCAATCCATCCTGGAGTATGATTCCGCCCATCCAGGGGCAGAAGCGTATCGCGTACTGGCAAAGGAGGTACTCCATGCCACCTAAGCGTGTCTCACTGCACACTCGTACCACACAAGATGCGACAGATCTTCCCTCCTCGTCCTCCACGGAGGAAAGTCCCCTCTGGGGATCTGCGCGCCGCGAGCATGTCGTCGTTGATCTTGAACTGCGCGAGATCATGCCAAATCGTCATCAGCCACGGACAAACCCTGCCGAGGCGAACCTTGACGAACTGGCGGAGTCAATCCGAACACACGGCGTGATCCAGCCAGTTATCGTACGATCCATCCCTTTGACCAAATACGATGGGACGGGCCGACACTACGAGCTGATCGCTGGTGAGCGCCGCTGGCGGGCATCTGCACTCGCCGGACGAGAGACTATCCCCGCGCTCATTCGCGCAGAAGATGCCGACCCCCGAACGATGCGAGAGCTGGCTCTGATCGAAAACATCCAGCGCCAAGATCTTCACCCGCTGGACGAGGCCATGGCCTTCGCGCAACTCAAAGAGGATTTGGGCTACAGCTATCGCGACATCGCCACTCAGATTGGCAAAAGTAAATCGTATGTGACCAACCGAATGCGTCTACTCCACCTCGATGATGATCTGCGAGCGCTCGTGGCGGCGCGCCCCGACACGATTAAGCACGTTTACGAACTAGCGCGTATCCCCGACGCGGCACTTCGAGCGGCTCTGGTGGCGGCGGTACGCGATGATGATCTCTCGCGTACGGCAACAAGCGCCCATGTTGATGCCTTGCTCGGAGGGGGGTTTTTTCCTGAATCGGTGTCCCAGGACACCGATTGTGATACCCTTCACACTCTTCTTGCCCCTGAATCGGTGTCCCAGGACACCGAACGTGATGCCCGTCACACTCTTCTGACCCCTGAATCGGTGTCCCAGGACACCGATTGTGATACCCGTCACACTCTTCTTGCCCCCGAATCGGTGTCCCAGGACACCGATTGTGATACCCGTCACACTCTTCTTGCCCCCGAATCGGTGTCCCAGGACACCGATTGTGATACCCGTCACACTCTTCTTGCCCCCGAATCGATGTCCCAGGACACCGAACGTGATACCCTTCACAATGTAATAGCGCCAAAGATCCTTGATCGACGGCTATCGAGAGACATCCACACCATCGAACAAATACTTCATCGTTGGGAAGCCTACACTGCACCCGATCACGGCAATTCACGGGACGCACTCGTGCATATCATCGCTACGCTAACCACACACCTGAAGCGCATCTCACAGGTGATTCTTTCTGACCCTGATCATTCTGCACCCCATCTGCTCGAAGAATCAGTACACCCATACAATGCTGAGTAGCCGCACATTGGGAGACTTACTATTACATGAAAGTTGGCGTTCTCCAAAGTGCATGCTATACTGCCCAATAGGCTGTGATAACATAGCTTTGAACCCTGACAATTGTGTCTATATGACTCAAAAAGCCCCACCTCACTCCCCTATTGCTTTGGTCGGCTGTAGGGAGGAGACAGAGCTTTTTGTTTTTGCCCGCCGGAGCGCTCGCCAGAACGATACGCGCCATGCTGTTACCAAGCATACCATATCTCACACAATGCTTCAACAGCTTGTACGTCGCTCACACCCGCGCTCCCCATTGAATTTTCCCCACAGTGCAAGACCAAAACGCACTTCAGGGAAGACCAAGGATGCTTCGCCTCCGTGTCGTGAGCCACCACTCATCTCACGCAAGCGGATCTCCATCACTCCAGAGGAGCGTCCTGTGCGTACATACCGACCATCAAGCGATAAAACTATACAGCCAGTTGATACGACCAAACAACGGCTGCCTAGCGTGACCAGCGTTAAGCAGAACCGTACGACCCGTTCCGGGTTTCCCACCCGATACTCTGATGTACCCCGAAGCACCTCTACAATGCCTCGGACGTACATCATCACTACATCGCAAGGAGGGCCGCAGGCATGACCACCCTCGACCCTCGCCACCTTGCCCATCTGCTCCGCAGCGCCATCGCCGAGGACGTTATCGCCGAACGCGGTTACTCCTCCCTCGCCCCCGGCGATGTGACCAGCGCTGCCCAGATGCTCGGCGTCAAGCCCGCTACCATCAAGCCCGCCATGCACCAGGGTGCCTTGGTTATTCCCTTACACCGCCTCGGCGAAACAACACCCTACGCCTACGTCCTCCGCCCCGACAACCCAACCCTCGACGGGCAGGGCCGCCCCCGCAAGTATCTCTATCCCAGCGGCCTCACCAATATCTTCGACGCCCTGCCCCGCCATCGAGATGCTCTCGGCGATCCCTCCCGCCCCCTGTGGCTCACCGAGGGTGCCAAGAAGTCCGACGCCCTCACCACTGCCTTTGGTACCCAAATTGCCGCCATCAACCTGAACGGTGTCCACGGATGGCGAGCAACAAACGCCCATGGCGGGAAGGTCGCATCCCCCGACATGCAATCCATCGCCTTTAATGACCGCGAGGTCATTATCTGCCCCGATGGCGATTATAAAACCAACCCCCACGTCCAACGTGCCATTAACGCGCTTGTGCGCCTCCTGGCGGCTCGTAGCGGCATTGGCGCGGTCTATTTATGCAGTCTCCCTCAAGATCCCAACGGCGCAAAGCTCGGTGTGGACGACTACCTCGCCGCCGGTGGCACGGGTGCCCAGCTTCGCCAGATGCTCCAGCCTCTTGTCCAGGCCCAAGCGATGGCCCGTGTCTCTTTCCTTGTCCACCCTGACACGGGTGCCGCCCTCCTCGCTCCTGCCGGCTACGATGTCCGTAACCGCACTGTCGTGCGGGTTGATCCGTCTGGTGCCTCCCACCACGTCTACACCGGGGCAATCTTTGTCCGCTCAACCGGACTCGACCTCCAAAGCGGACGACATACCGTCACTGTGGCCTGGTCCACCGCCGAAGGCATGCGTGAACGTACCATCACCGCCGATACGCTCAGCAACCGGCGGGCTTTCTCTGAGCAGATTGGCGGCTCGGGCGCAGCCATTCACGAAGGGAATATCAAACAGGCCATGACCTTCCTGGGCGAGTTTATCCCCGAGAACCGCAGCGCCATCCCACGTCGGCTGGAAAGCTCAACCTACGGCTATGTGAATGGTGGGCTGGTTCTTGGCGACCGTTCCATCGGTTTTGACGAACCGGTGAGTTTCACCGCCGATGGGCCACGCATCACCGTCGGAGCCAACGCGGAGGCGTACCCAGAGGCTCTACGCGCCGCTGCCACGTGGGATGTGCCTGCACTGTGGCTTGTCCTCTCTCTTGCGCTCTCAGGCCCTCTCATCGCCCGTATACGGCCACGTCGCAACCCGGTGGTCGGTCTCTTCGGCGAGAGTGGCGGCGGTAAAACCACGCTGGCCCAATTCGCCACCGGATCATTCGGCATTCCCAATGCCACACCGCTCAAGCTGGAGGCAGGACGCAGCACCACCGCCGGTCTCTTCCAGAGTCTGGAGCGGCTCGGCGGTATTCCTCTCCTGATTGACGAAGCTCACACCGCGCCCAACCCGGCCCGACTGGAGGGTGACTGCTACCAGTTTGCCAACGGCCAGAGCTATACCCGTGGTGGCATTGACGGCAAGGCCCGAGGTGGTGCCGCCATCGCCGGGACGCTCATCCTCTGCGGCGAGGCCATCCCCGACTTCCGTCACGCCGGGAGTCGCAACCGGGTGCTGTTTGTGGATAGCGCCGAACACGCACCCCTCGGTGCCGAGCGGGCCAGTAGTGAGGGTGCCCGTCGCGCTCACATCCTGGAGTCCGCGTGGGAAACCGGTGCGGGCCTGTTCGCTCCCCGCGTGCTAGAGACAATCTGGCGCGACTGGGCCACGTACCGTGCGGATGTCACCTCGTGGCAGGATGATGACCGCATCGCCCCCCTTGGCCCGTGGCGTGACGCACTGGCGATTGCCTCCGCCACCCTGCGCGTGGCCCTGGCATCTGCCAATGTGGAAACGATGGTTGGTGCCGAAACCATCATTGCGCGCTGGGGCGACCTGTTACGTGTCGGGCACGAACGCACCGACCCCGCTGGCGACGCCTGGGAGCGGCTCCAGGTCATGCTGGCCCAGGCCGAGCTACGCACGAATAGTGAGCTACACGATGCTGCGTATATCCCGGCAACATGGGAATACCTGGAGGCCAATCGTGGCGGTGGAGTGATCGCCTGCCGCAAGATGGGGGATTCGTACTGGCGTGTTCCAACTTCCTCACCACAGTTCATCGAGCGTGTGGGACCGACTGCTGCGCAAGAATTTGGCAAGGAGTGGGCGCGACGCGGTCTCGTTCTCCCTGGTACTGACGGGAGTGCGACGAATCGTGATCGTCTCTTCCCTCGTGGCAATGCACGCGTTTTTCGCATTCCTTCCTCAGTGATCGAGGAGGAATAGGTACTACAAGTTCTCTCTCTCAGGTAAAGTTCCGCTGCCCCACAAAAAAAGAGGGACGAATGTCCGAATGGCTTTGTAATGCGCTATTCGGACATTCGTCCCTCTTTTTTTTAACTCTTTGCCGTCGCTGCTAGGGTCATTCACCGATGGAACAGGGTGGAACAGGGTGGAACAGGTGGAACAGGGTGGAACATCAAGGTGGAACGTGTTTTATCTCTTTGTAAAGCCTTATATCATAAATGTTCCACCTGTTCCACCCTGAAACCCCTCACGTGTACAGGCCCATTTCTGATCTTTCGATGAAAAGATCAAAAGATCACCCCTCTACATGAGTGTCAAAAAAGGGTGGAACAGGTGGAACAGGTGGAACATCCGCATTGGGACGCCTCAAATCGCGTTCCACCCTGTTCCACCCTGTTCCACCTGAGGGGACAAGGGTGGAACATCGCCCCCCTTTTTGAGGAGTAAACAGGAGTATACATGTGCTATTTTCTCGTCAATTTGGACAGATTCTCGCGATATAACGCCTACTGAGATGGAACAAAGGGGAACAGGGTGTGATGGGTTTTAAGGCTTCTAGAAGCCTTATAGCATGAGCGTCACACCTTGAATGACATCATGTGTACAGGACCATTTCTGATCCCTTCGATCAAAAGATCAAAAGATTGGTCGCTTACATGGGAGGGTGGAACAGGTGGAACGGGTGGAACAGGTGGAACGGGTGGAACATACTTTAAGGCTTTTAGAAGCCTTAGATCGCAATAGAGTAAAAGTTACCCGGTCACACATGTCACGCTGAACGAAGAGAAGAGTCCTGGCGATGATCATCGCCAGGACTCTTCTCTTCGCTCAACGTGACATGTGTGAGTTTTGCAGTATTGCTCTAGATCAGAGATGTAGCACCTTGTAGCATCTGAAAAATCTTCACGTGTACAGTGCTAATTTTGATCTTTCGATCACAAAGATCAAAAATGCACCCCTTAACATAAGTATCAAAAACAGGTGCTACGGGTGCTATATCCGCATTGGGACACCTCAAATCGCGTAGCACCATGTAGCATATCTGCACGAATAAGCTACTAGTAGGTGCTACATGCCTCCTGCTTTCTGAGAAAAAAAAAGGTGTGACAGGTCAACATACCGCAGGGACACAAGCCCCACAGCTTGTGCCTCAATCAGAACGCCGAGGCGACTGATCGGACACGATTGGCTGGTTGACAGGCAGCCCGCCCGCAGGAGATCTACCCCCGCTGGCATGGTACTTGGCCGCAATATTACGTGCCGCATTGAGGTCTGCATGCAGCTCGAAGCCGCACACACGACACACAAACCGGCTACGGGAACGGCGGTTGTTGCGGGCCACATGCCCACAGCAGCTACAGGTCTGCGAGGTATGTCGCGGATCAACCGCAACCACCGTACATCCCCGTTCCTCGGCTTTGTACTCCACGAATGCTTTAATCTGTGCGAACGACCAGCTATGCACGCGGCGGCTGGTTTTGGTTTTCTTGCGGATCTTCGACCGCTTCCGAATGTCGGTCAGGTTCTCCAGCACAATCGTTGCACCGGGCTGCGCCGATTGGATAATTTGTTTGGAGAGGACGTGATCGCAATTACGCCGAAAGCGGGCCTGTTTCCCGCGCACCTTCCGCAAATGCCGCTTGGCGCTCGTGCTCCCCGTGCGCTGGAGTTGGCGTTTGAGGTAGAACAGCCGCCCCTCAATGGCCTTCCACGCGGGCTTGCCCAGGAAGCGGTTAGTGTTTGTAACGGCGGGCTGGGCGATGCCCAGGTCTACGCCCACGATTTCGTTCGTCGGCTCCACGTCAGGCGCGGGCATGGTCACGACGACATGCAGCCACCAGACACCATCCCGGTTGATCAGGTCGGCGGTGTCAACCGGATAGCCCGCGTAGTGCGCGCAGTAGTCTGGTACGGCAAAGCGGATCGTCTGCCGCCCGCCAGTCGTAGACATCCGCACGGTCTGACTTTCCCAATCGACGCGGTAGGTATGCACGTTGTAGCGCGGCGGGCAGGCATCTGACTGCGGCATCCTGACCGTGCGTTCCTGTTCCTGCAATGCAAAAGCACTCCGCAGCGCCTCAGACGCTTTGGCGCGGGCGGTATTGATCAGGTTACTGTTGAGGGTGGGCAGACTCTCGCGTACCGGGTAGTAGGCCAAATAATGAAGCTTGGTCGCATTGCCGACCTTGGCGTCCCATCCGAGTCGTACGAACTGATTGAACGCCTTGGTAAATAGGAGGCACGTTTCCACCAGGGACACCGCCTGTGCCGACGATGGAGTTAATTTTAGGCGAATAGTTCGTTGCATAAGTGAATAATAACATACAGAAAGATATTTTGCAATAAAAGATCATTTATTCGCAGCGCACGTATCTGAGGACTTCGGAGATCTCAGTGAGATGTGCGAGTCCTCCATGCGCCGCGCCCGCGTCTCCTCTGCCGGGGTTAAAACCCCGCAGCTCCCTTGCGGTTCCTTCGGTGGGACATGGGGCTACAGACATCTACATCCGAGAATCTGCCCAAAAAAAGGCGAATTGGGGGTGATTCGAGGGAAAGAGGCTTCGATCAGATCTACGGCGCTCGAAAAAGTCGCATCTGAGTGATCGAAGCCGACGTGGAGAGGGGAAGAGCGACAGGGCCAGGGGTGGAACATCCGGGGGACGGGGGGTGTTTGCATCCAAGAGGGGTGGTACAATGAACGCCTAGTCTATACGTCAAATGTTTTGGTTACTCCCTGTGCAGTGCTTTTTACAGGAAGACACGCATGGCAACGATCCATCCAACGGCTGATGTCTCGCCTCTCGCGGAGATTGGTGAGGGGACACGGGTATGGTCGCATGTACAGATCCGTGAGCGCGCTCGCATTGGTCGTAACGGTATCATCGGGCGAAACAGCTATATTGATTTCGATGTCACCGTTGGCGACAATGTCAAAATTCAGAATAATGCGTCGCTCTATGTTGGTCTTACGGTAGCCGATGGCGTCTTCATCGGCCCGCACGTCATCTTCACCAACGACAAACTCCCACGAGCAATCAACCCTAACGGTAGCCTCAAGAGTGCAGATGACTGGCACGTGGGAAAAACCCATGTAGACTATGGGGCTGCCATTGGAGCGGGGTCAATCATTGTCACAGGTGTCACCATTGGCCGTTGGGCAATGATAGGGTCGGGATCTGTGGTTACGAAAGATGTGCCTGACTATGCGTTAGTTCTAGGGAATCCCGCACGGATTGTTGGTTACGTCAGTGCGACGGGTGTACGCTGTGCGACCCAAGAGGAGGCCGCCGCGCTCACAGAGCGCGAGACTGAGTAAGGTACTCGGTTTTCTACGAACAACAAAGGAATAGCCCTATGGTTGGCATCGGAGTCATTGGCTACGGCTATTGGGGGCCAAACCTCGTTCGCAACTTCTCGCAGGCTAAAGGCGCACATGTGGCGGCGGTGTGTGATCAGCGCCCCGAACGACGTGCGTTGGTAGAGAAGGTCTATCCCTCGGTAAAGACCTATGCGGATGTGGACGAAATGCTCAGCAGCCCCGACGTTCAAGCTGTCGCGGTGGCCACACCTGTCACTTCCCACTTCCCCCTCACCATGCGTGCGCTCAAGGCCGGCAAGCACGTTTTCGTTGAGAAGCCGTTTGCCTCTACTGTCGCCGAAGGCGAGCAAATGGTCGCGGAGGCCGAACAACGTAAGCTGACGCTCATGGTTGACCATACCTTTATCTACACCAGTGCGGTGCGTAAGATCAAGGAATTGATCACCAACGGCTCTCTCGGCGACCTTTACTACTACGACTCGGTGCGGATTAACCTTGGTCTTTTCCAGAGTGATGTGAGCGTCCTGTGGGATTTGGCAGTCCATGATCTCTCGATCATGGATTTTTTGATTGAGCGTAGCCCGGTAATGGTGGCTGCCACGGGCATGGCGCACGTCCCTGGTCGCCCCGAGAATATGGCGTACCTCACGTGCTTCTTCACCAATAATCTGATCGCCCATTTTCACGTGAACTGGCTCGCGCCGGTGAAGGTGCGCCAGACCCTGATCAGCGGATCAGAGAAGATGATCGTCTACGACGATATCGAGATGAGCGAGAAGCTGAAGGTCTACGATAAGGGAATCACACTCGATCAGGACGATGATACGGTCTATCAGCGCCATGTAGGGTACCGAAGCGGTGATATGTGGGCACCCCGCTTAGATAATGTGGAGGCACTCGGAATCGAGACCGAACACTTCATCGAGTGTATCGAAACAGGGCGTCAACCCCTCTCTAGCGGACAGGCAGGGTTGCGGGTTGTTCGTATCCTTGAGGCCGCCTCCCGCTCAATGGCGAACCATGGGCAGCCGATAGAATTGTAGGGAGCATATACGATGGTTCCGTTTGTTGATCTGAAAGTACAATATCTCTCGATCAAAGGGGAGATTGATGCCGCCGTGCTGAACGTGTTCGATAGCACGCAGTTCGTCCTTGGCAAAGAGGTTGCAGCTTTTGAGGAACTCTTTGCTGCGTACACGCAGACGAGCCATGTGATGGGCGTGAACACGGGGACCAGCGCCTTGCATCTGTCCCTCCTCGCTGCCGGTATCGGTAAGGGCGATGAGGTCATCACCACACCGTTCACATTCATTGCGACTGTCTCAGCAATTGACTATACCGGCGCAACGCCGGTCTTTGTTGATATTGATCCGGTCTCGTTTACGATTGACCCGGCGAAGATTGAGGCGGCGATCACCCCGCGAACGAAGGCTATCTTGCCGGTTCATCTGTACGGGCAGCCTGCCGACATGGATCCGATCATGGAGATCGCCAAGCGCCACGGCTTGGTGGTGATCGAAGATGCGGCACAGGCGCACGGTGCCGAGTACAAAGGTCGCCGTGTGGGTAGCATCGGGGATCTCGGCTGCTTCAGTTTCTATCCCGGCAAAAACCTGGGTGCCTACGGCGAGGGGGGTGCGGTGACAACCAATAACCCTGAATTCGCCCGCACCGTACGCATGTTGCGCGATTGGGGGGCAGAGCGCAGGTACTACCACGATCTCAAGGGGTTTAATTACCGTCTTGAAGGTGTACAGGGCGCGGTACTTAAGGTGAAGATGAAGTATATCGAGGGCTGGACGGAGGCTCGTCGCACGGTAGCCGCTCGCTACGACCAGGCTCTCGCCGGTAGCGGTATTCCGACACCGCACGCCGCCGCCGACCGTCGCCACGTTTACCATATCTACGCGATCCGCGATGCACAGCGCGATGCCCTTCAGACATATCTGCACGACCATGGCGTTAGCACGGGTATCCACTACCCAATACCTGTTCACCTCCAGGGTGCCTTCGCGGAATTAGGCCACAAGGAAGGCGATTTTCCGCACTCCGAAGCCGCCGCTCGCGAGGTACTGTCGCTGCCGATGTACCCGGAGTTGCCCCCGGATCAGCAGGATATTGTGATCGCTGCACTTACGGCAAGGCCGACGCACTAGTCGCTACCCTTATGAAGGAGATCAATATGAGTACTACCCCCCAGCGTGTTCTCGTCACTGGTGGTGCCGGACTGATCGGATCGCATATTGTTGATCTGCTGATGAATGGACGTGAGCAGGGTAAATACGGCGATATTGTGATCCTGGACAACTTTGTCCGTGGGCGTCACGAAAATATTGCCGCCGCTAAGGCTCGTGGTGAACTGACAATCATTGAGGGCGATCTGAGTGACCGGGCGCTCGTGGCTGAGGCCATGCAGGGTATTGATCTGGTTTTCCACCTCGCAGCCATCCGTATTACTCAATGCGCCGAAGATCCACGCCTCGCCGTTGATGTACTTGGGAACGGTACGTTCAATGTGCTGGAGGCGGCGGTGAAGGCCGGTGTCAAGAAAGTGGTCGCTTCATCGTCGGCATCGGTATATGGTCTGGCCGAGGAATTTCCGACCACAGAGCGACACCACCCCTATAACAATCGCACGATCTACGGTGCGCTCAAGGTATTTAATGAGGGCTTGCTGCGCAGTTTTAATGATATGTACGGGCTGAACTATGTGGCACTGCGCTACTTCAACGTTTATGGCCCGCGTATGGACATCTACGGTGCCTATACCGAAGTTCTCATCCGTTGGATGGATCGGATACTTGAAGGCAAAGCGCCGCTGATTTTTGGCGATGGGAAGCAGACGATGGATTTCGTCTATGCGCCTGAAATTGCTCGTGCCAACATCCTCGCCGCCGAGTCCGATGTCTCTGATGAGGTCTTTAACGTCGCATCGGGCGTTGAGACGAGCTTGAACGACTTGGCCTATGCCTTGATGAAGGTGATGGGGGTGGATATGCCCCTGGAGTACGGCCCCGAGCGTAAGACGAATCCGGTACCGCGACGTTTAGCCGACACGAGTGCGGCCCGCGAGAAATTGGGGTTTGTGGCCCAGGTTGGGATTGAGGATGGTCTGCGTGACCTAGTGGCATGGTGGAAGTCGCAGAAGATTGGGGTGACAGCATGACGGCTGAACCGAAGCAGCGAACTATTCCGCTCACTCGACCGCTGATTGGTGAAGCGGAGGCTGAGGCGGCACGGCGACCCATCATCTCCGGCTGGCTTACTCAGGGGCCAGAAGTCGCCGCTTTTGAGCAGGAATTTGCCCGCTACACCGGCGCACAGTACGCGACTGCCGTCTCAAACTGCACCACCGCCCTTCATCTTGCGTTGCTTGCCGTAGGCGTGCAGGCTGGCGATGAGGTGATTACGGTAAGTCACTCGTATGTTGCGACAGCGAATGTGGTACGTTACTGCAATGCGACTCCCGTCTTTATTGACATTGACCCGGCCACCAGCAATATAAATCCGGCGCTGATCGAAGCGGCGATCACGGAACGAACCAAGGCCGTCCTGTGCGTCCACCAGATGGGGATGCCCTGCGATCTGGCGGGTATCCTCGCGGTGACAAAGCGGCACGGACTCCCACTCGTCGAGGATGCCGCCTGCGCGAGTGGCAGCGAGATTTTGTGGAATGGCCAGTGGGAGAAGGTAGGGAAGGCGCACGGAGACATCGCGTGTTTCTCGTTTCACCCCCGCAAGGTGATTACGACTGGCGACGGTGGCATGATCACGACAAATAATCCTGAGTATGACGCGCAGTTCCGCCTGCTGCGACAGCATGGCATGGGTGTGAGCGACCGGGTGCGCCACAGTGCCAACCAGGTGATCTTTGAAGAGCACGCGGTGATTGGGTACAACTACCGCATGACCGATGTGCAGGCAGCCATTGGGCGCGAGCAACTCAAGCGTCTGCCCGACATTGTGACTGCTCGCCGACGTCTCGGCGCACGGTATAGGGAGCTGCTGGCGGATATTTCTGGGCTGACATTACCTTACGAGCCAGAATGGGCACGCACGAACTGGCAGAGTTTTTGGGTGCGGCTGCCCGCACACTGCGATCAGCGTGGAGTGATGCAGGCCATGCTCGACCGAGGTGTGGCGACTCGCCGTGGCATTATGTGTGCCCATCGCGAGAAACCGTACCAGCGCGAGGATGGATATCAGCTTCCGGAGTCTGAGCGGGCACAGGATCGCAATATCATCCTGCCCTTCTACCCGCAGATGAGCGACGAGGAGCAGAACTACGTCAGCGAGATGCTCCATGAGGCGTGTGTTGTTGGGTGAAGTGCAATCGCGATCTGCTTAGTTCCCTTATCGTGTACAGGAGATGTCGGAAATGGCACCTTCGCTCCCGACCGCGCCGTTGCTCTCGGTCACCGTTCTGAATTACAACTACGGCCACTTTCTCGCGACCTGCCTAAACTCGATCTTAAAGCAGACCTTCACGGACTTCGAACTCATTCTCATCAATGACAAGTCCACCGACAACTCCCTGGAGGTCATCAAGCCCTATCTTGCTGATTCCCGCGTGCGCTTGGTGGATCATGGTGAGAACCAGGGCTTTACCCGCTCACTGATCGAAGGGGCTGAACTTTCGCGGGGCAAATACATCACCGTCATTTCTGCCGACGATTGGAGTACTGACCCAACCGCCTTTAGCCAACAAATCGCGGTGATGGAGCAAGATCCGCAGATCGCTTTTGCCTTTACCAATTACGGATTCTACCGGGAAGAGCAGCACTGCGTCTACATCATGTTTCCCGCCTCGACAAGCTATGTTCGCCCGGGACATGATTTGCTCCAGGAGGTTTGGCTGGAGCGTTCGCCATTGCACAGTGGCACCATTATTCGGAAAACCGCGTATATCGCCATTGGTGGCTATGACCCCAAAATGCGGTACGCGATTGACACAAAAATGTGGGCAGGCTTGTGTCATGTAGGGAAAGTGGCATACCTACACGACATGCTCTACGCCTACCGCATGCATGGCAGCAACATGTCAAAGGGGAAGACGGTTGTCACGCAAAGTATCAAAGAGGTACTGCATCTTGTAGACTGGTCGTACAGGATGTTACCGGCGATGAAACAGCGTGAGCTTGCCTGGCTCCACAAAAAGGCTGTCCGCAAAGCCCTCGCGAGCTATCCCATCATGTTCACCTTCCAGGACAACAACCCCCGGCTTGGCTGGTACTATTTTTGGGTAGCGCTGACGATACGACCAGCGGAGACGCTGTTCCAGACGACGATCTTTAGCTTGGCTCTCTACACGCTGCTCGGCCAAAGGGGCTATCAACTTTTCGAGCAGGTCAAAGCGCGGTTCCATAAACGCACCCGCGAACGGTTGGAAGCTACGAATCGGCAGAGCGAGTTGGAGGTTTCATAGCGATGGCCATCTCAAACGTGAAGAGATCTGTGGCAAAAATCGTTGATGCGGGTGGTAACTTCCTGCTTGGCCCACCGTATGGCGGGTTCGGCTTCTTCCGCAATCATGGTTCACGCACGGCGCGCAAGGTGGCTCTGACCTTTGATGATGGCCCCAGCAAGCCCAGCACAGCGAATTTGCTTGATGCAATGGATGCTTTGCAAGTTAAGGCTACGTTCTTCTGGGTTGGTGCCCATGTACAGCGTAATCCCGATCTCCTCCAACGAGCGTATGCAAGCGGCCATGTAATCGGCAACCACTCGATGTTGCACAGCCGCAAAGCCGGGCTAATGCTCACGGGTGGGGAGCACATTGATGCTAGTGCGGCTGAAATTGCCAAGGTGATTGGACGTCAACCACGCCTCTATCGTCCGCCGTGGGGCTGGCTTACGCCATGGGAAGGTCAGCGTTTGTCGCAACGTGGCTATACGGTAGTCGGTTGGGATGTTTATACGCTTGACTGGAAGGTACCAGAAATTGATGGTCGAATCATTGCGAAAGGCATCTGCCAAGATGTGCGTCCAGGCTCGATCATCCTCATGCACGATTCGTATGCGGTAGTGCCTGAATGTCATAAGATCGAGATGGTTCGGGCGGTGCAGCAACTGGTGCCGCAACTGCGCGCCGAAGGGTATGAGTTTGTCACCATCCCCGATCTGCTCGGTCTACAGGCATACGCCGCGCTTAGCTAACCCTGTCGCCGCGCTACGGCTGATACGAAGAAAAGCCTTCTATGCACAAGACTGGTAAGCCGCATGTCCTCCTCATTAGCACCGCATACGGTATTGGCGGCACCGAGCGATCGGTACTCAGCATCGCCCTGGGCCTCCAGCAGTTAGATGTAGCGGTACAAACCGTATTTCCGCAAGTGGATGCGGAAATGGGTGCCCTGACTTTGGCGCGGCAATTGGGCGTGAGCGTTCAGATTGACCGGGCCGTGCGCGATTTGTCCGTCCGGCGCGATTATCGGCATCTCCTTGCCTTACGGAAATTTGTCCGCTCCACCCGGGCACGGGTCGTCAATATTCATTTTGGCATCAACTTCATCTCGATCTGGGATGTGTTGGCGATACGCTTAGCTGGCGTGAAGCGCTGTATTGCCTCAGTCCATCACGCCATCCCCTTCGCAAACCAGAGTACCCAGCTCATGACGCGCCTTGCCAGTTATCTGTGTGATCGTGTCGTCGTCACAACGCCAGCGATGACGCAGATCCTTACCGATGGCGGGGTAGCCCACCAGAAAATTGTCGAGATTCCGTTGGGCCTCAGGCCACCAACCCAACGGCCCACACGGGCCGAAGCACGAACCATGCTTGGCTTGCCCCAAGAAGCCTTGATTATCAGCTCACTTGGGCGTTTGGTGCCTGAAAAGGGTTTCCTTGATCTCATTACGGGGGTTTCTTTAGTAGGAAATTACCCTCAGCCTATCCATCTCGTGATTGGCGGCGATGGCCCTTCACGCAAGATTTTTGAGGCACTGGGTAAGGCATGTCTGCATGAGCGGGTGCGTTTTCTTGGCCGGATCCCTGAGCCTGAACTGCTCTATGCGGCAAGTGACATCTTTGCTCTGCCCTCGCATGAAGAAGGCTTTGGCCTCGTCTTCATCGAGGCCGCCTTTCATGGTGTGCCGAGTGTCGGCGCAGATGTGGGTGGGGTACGCTACGCGATTGCCCACAATGAGACAGGGTTATTGGTGCCCGTTCGCACCCCAAGCGCGCTAACCTCAGCGCTACAGCGTTTGTTGGGAGATGAGACACTACGCAAGCAACTGGGAACAGCAGCGCAACAAAGAGCACTCCATCAATTCAGTGATCTTCGCATGGCTGAGCAGTACAAGCAGGTTCTCTTTGCGCCCGCGTAGCTGTACCAGCGCTAGGTATGCAATCGTGACTTCTCAATACGAGTCTAATCCTTACAGTATATTGATCTCACAATGCCTAACCATCTCATGACTATCTCTGCCGTAGTCTGCACGAGAAATCGTGGAGCAAGTGCCGCCGCGACGATAGCCTCAATTCTCGCTAACACGCACCCGAACTTTGAGGTCATTCTTGTCGATCAGAGTACGAATCAAGTAACTGAGGAAGCGGTGCGCGGCTTTCGCACCGATCCGCGCTTCCTCTATCTCCGTTCGGCGACCAAAGGGGTTGGGCGGGCACGAAACATTGGTCTAGCGCAAGCGCAGAGTGACATCGTGGCGTTCACCGATGATGACTGCACAGTCCCTACGGACTGGTTAGCCGTGATGGACGCAACCTTTGCCGCTAACCCATGCGTGACCGTGGCGTTCTGTAATGTGGCGGCTGCTCCGCACGACGCAACCAAGGGCTTTATTCCGGCCTATATGCGTAAGGAGAGCAAGCTGGTACGTACCTTCTGGGATAAGTGTCGAGCGCGTGGGATCGGGGCCGGTATCGCTGTACGGCGCAAAGAAGTACTTGCGCTGGGCGGCTTTGATGCGGAACTGGGACCCGGCACCCACTTCTCCGCCTGTGAAGATGGAGATCTGGCAATGCGTGCCCTCGCTCAAGGGCAATGGGTCTACGAAACCGATAAAGTGGCGGTGCTCCACTATGGGTTCCGTGCGTGGGAGGAGGGCAAAGAGCTGACAAAACGTGACTGGATTGGCATTGGGGCGGCTTACGCCAAACCGCTCCTTTGTGGGCATTGGGGTGCGTTGGTGGTCGTGCTCTACGAGGCGTTAGTGATGGGGTTACTCGTGCCACTCTCGCTGCTGTTGCAGCTACGCAAGCCACAGGGTTTACGGAGGCTGATCTACTTTGGCATTGGCTTCTGGCAGGGGTGGTGTACCCCGGTTAATCGTGAGAAGATGCTTTTTCTTAGGCCATGACCTCTGGCGCACACACACGTTTTTTTGTGTATGGCACACTTTAGATTCATATAGACGGCATAGGGTGCGTTATGCTTATCTCTGTCATCATTCCAACGAAAGATCGCCCCGACGTGTTAGCCGACGCGGTACGCAGCATCTTTGTTGGCACCTACCAAGACTTCGAACTCTTCGTCATTGACCAGAGTCCAAATGAAGCGACTCGCGAAATTGTCCATGCATTCAGCACTGATCCGCGCTTCCACTACCTCCAAAACCGCCGTCCGGGCTTCGGTGCCGCGAGTTCGCGCAACTTGGGCATTGCGTTGAGCCGTGGCGAGGTGGTGGCAATCACAGACGATGATGTTGAGGTGCGACCCGATTGGCTTGAGCGGATTGCAGCGGAATTCCAAGCCGATCCCGCCCTTGCCTTCATTGCGGGACGTTTGACCGCCCCGCCCTTTGATCCGACCGAAGGCTTTACACCCGCATTTGATGCTGACCCCAATCTTCCCCGCCATCAGATCGCGATCTCGGTCTCTGGGGCGAACTTTAGCATGCGCCGCAATCTTTTCGATAAAGTAGGCGGCTACGACGAGTTCTGTGGGCCTGGTAGTCGTCTGCGGGCTTCCGATGATACCGACTTGTGCCACCGTATTCTCCGTAGCGGGGCAAAAGTAAAAATCTGTCCTGAAATCGAAGTTGTCCATACGCATGGATTTCGCAATAGTACCGATGCGGGTGCCTTGTACAAGCGCTATTACTATGGGAATGGGGGGAACTACGGTCGTTTCACCCGGCGTGGGGATCTGTGGGCTGGTGGATGGTTTCTCGCTCGGGAGGTGCGCAATTTCATTTGGGCGCTCTTCCAAGTGTTGCGTGGCCGTGGGCTGGAAGAAGTGCATTTCTCTACCATTCGACTACGCGGATTCTGGTATGGTTTCAGTCTACCGCCCAATGAAGGTTATGTTAGTGGTGAGCAGATTGTTCGCTTACGCGCTGACTACAAAGCTATTAGGGAAATAGCCCGTAAAACCCAGGAGATTTAGAGACTGCTGAAAAAGTCCGATCCACGGCAGGCGAATCTATGGATATACGCATCCAACAAGTGAATCATACGGGCATCCATCGTCGCCCGATAGCTCAAAATCGACCACCGTCAGCACCTGGCGCAGGTAATGGTTGGCGGGCACCAAGGCGTCAAATATCTGCCGGTCTTGCTTACTCAGCAGCGATGCATAGGTTGGCTTCAACATAGCACGCTCCTTGCTTGGAGCGAATCGTACCACGGCGGCCCACATTTTTCAGCAGTTTCCTTTAGCCCTGGGAGCCGTCATAAAGAGGCGGTTTACCGCATCTTGGGATTTATAAGCCAAATGCGCCAGGTTTCGGTATCGCGCAAACATCTTGACTACCTTGATGGATTACGGGCCAGTGCTGCACTGGTTGTCGTGCTACATCACACGTGGCTTCAAGCCGGACTGCCCACGTATATTTTTGGGCATGATGCAGTTGGGCTTTTCATTGTGATCTCAGGATTTTGTCTGACACTACCCATAATAACGGCTGGAGGTATCCTACCAAGTGGGGCGCTATCCTTTTTTAAGCGGCGAGCGCGCCGAATCCTGCCCCCATATTATCTGGCAATGATCTTGTCGCTCGTACTAATATGGTTTTTTCTTGGTCAACAACCTCAAGGTTATTATGACGAGAGCTTTGATGTCAATTTCGAGGGTATCTTCACGCACCTGTTTCTCATCCACGACATCTTCATCAGTACAGCAACACAGATCAATGGCCCCTTCTGGTCAATAGCTGTCGAATGGAGAATCTACTTTTTATTCCCAGTGTTCGTATTGCTCTTTCGGCATTGGGGTGCATTAAAAACGCTTATTCTTGCCTTCATCACATCATTAATCCTCTCATTCATATTGCTCCATACCAGCGTCAACATGGATACCCATGGTGTCTCGCCACAGTATATCGCGCTTTTCACCATGGGAATGTTTGCGGCAATGATCGTCTATACGGATCAGGGCTATTTCGCAATGATGTACATACGAACACCTTGGCACATCCTCGTTATTCTGCTTGGTCTGATATTGATCGTGCATGGTTTTGTCCCGCTCTGGCATGGAAACATCGTGCCACATTACATCAGTGATTACGTGGTTGGCCTCTGGAGTGCGAGCCTACTGATCGCAGCCAGCCAACCGAAAACTTTACTGAACACTGCCTTTTCGTGGAAACCACTTGTTTTCATTGGTACTTTCGCCTATAGTATCTACCTACTACACTTCTCATTACTACGATTGTTCTGGCAATACCTGCTTTTGCCATTCAACCTCTCAACTTGGACAACCTTTGCTTTGCTTATCATCATAGTTGTCCCGATTATCATTGGTCTATGCTACCTATTCTTCCTTATTGCGGAACGACCATTTCTCTCACAGAAACAAAAAAAGAAAATAAATTCTAGTTTGCAGCAGAGTATCTAGAACTACTACTTCTAAAACAGACCAGAGCTTAGGCGTAAGTCCTGACTTTTCTATGTGAAATGGCTCGATCATGCATCACACGTATATGCTCAAACTGATCACGGGGGCGCCTTAACCTAAGGTACAAGATCTTGGGATTCCGCCTCTAAAGGGGAATATCTGTGAGCTATCATATTGGCTTTCTAATGGATCAGATTGCGGGTCACGTGACCAACTATCACAACCTGCGAAGTGTGACTAGCCACGACCCGGAGATACAAGCGGATTGGCACGAGCTGTACTACTACAAAGAGGGGGGGGCAATCGAGAAAATACGTGAACGTGTCTTCCCCTTCATCCCAACCTACTTCAGCGGAATCATCCGAGGAGCTACCGAGATGCGCCGCAGCCTTCAACAGGCCACGTACGACGCTATCTTCACCAATGCCTCGGTTGGAATCTTCTTTAGCCACAATTTTCGGCGTATCCCAACCATGATCGACCTTGATTCGACACCGATTCAGATCGACCAAATGGCGGCATACACAGCAAAACGTGATCCGAAGCCGATCGAAGCCTTAAAATATCAACTCTTCCGCAACAAACTCCACTCGGCCAAGCTGATCCAACCATGGTCGAATTGGGCGAAACAATCAATTATCGATGACTATGGTGTGCCCTCCGAGAAAGTTGTAGTCAACCCACCCGGAGTTAACCTCCAGTACTGGCAGCCACGTCTAGATGCACGGATAAATACGCCTGGACAACCACTTCGCATTCTATTTGTCGGGGGCGACTTCCGGCGGAAGGGCGGAGAACAGCTTCTGGCGTGGTATCGCACCCAGGATCCAGCGCACTACGAGCTACATGTGGTCACACGTGAGTCAGTAGATTCATCCCCTGGGCTGCATATTTACCACAATATGCAGCCGAATAGCCAAGAACTGGTGCAACTGTATCAACAAAGTGATCTGTTTGTGCTACCCAGCTTGGGTGAATGCTTCGGCATTGCAACGATTGAGGCAATGGCCACTGGCCTACCAGTGATCGCCACGGACGTAGGTGGCACTGCCGATATTATCGAGTCGGGGCGGAATGGCTACATTGTGCCATCTGGTAGCGCTGCTGAGATTGGGCAAACAATCATGGCGATCAGCAACAATGCCGAGCGCCGACACAATATGGGAGTCCAGTCACGCCAAATGGCAGAGGAGCGCTTTGACTTAGAAAAGAACGCACGTCGCACGCTAGCATACATCAAGCAAATCGCCCAAGAACACAATCCGTAGTATTGTTTGCGTTCATAAAAACCATAGGGAAGCGGAAATTTTTAAGGAACCCGGCGTCACATGTCATGCTGAGCGCAGCGAAGCATCTTTCCCGGCTTCCTGCAAGACCCTTCGCTTCGCTCAGGGTGACATGGAGTTCGCGATGGGACGATTAAAAACGTCCACGTCCCATACTGGAATTCATGGTCGTCGAAAAAGCCGTCGTCACGAAAGCTCGTGTTCACTTTGATCACCCAAAGTGGGCACGAGTTTTCACCAGTGCCATGAATCTGGCCTTCTTCGATTGGCAGGTGATGTCCTGACCATCGTTTCGCATAGATTACTCCGCACGTCGCGTTGATTGTCAATCTCGCGAGGAGATGGGTTGAGCCAAGAATCTGCGCCGTGTTAGTGACTGCCGAGCATCGCCTAGTTTGTCTTCATACTACCAAAGAAGACATCTCGACCGCCTAGTTCATCTGCAACACCTTGGTAGTAGCGGAGGTTGAAGATCGCACTATAAGCCACCTGCGAAATTTTCTTACCACGTGTGCCTGTCTTATAACTTATGTCTGCAATTCTTTTTGCAGTTGATTGTATTATTGTGCTTAGATATGGTCGATCTAGACAGATCTTCACTGTTAGCCGAGTGAGCCAGTTGCGCAAACTGAATTCTTCGTTGAGGAAGGTCCTGATATGGCTCTGGCCCTCTCGGCTGAATGTAATGTCGTGTCGTCCGTAACTGTAGGGGGTCTGGATCCATGAGTTAAAGCTACGTTCTGCGTAGTGGTAGCTGACCGCCGTCATGATGAACATGAACTCTACCTCGTGCTGATTCAGGCGATAGGCCAGTTCAATATCTTCGGCGCGGCGGAATCGTTCGTCAAACCCACCGGAGACGAGCAGTATGTGTCGTGGGAGCGAGGTATTACCCGTGTAGAACTGTCGTGCGGTAGTGCTGAATTTGCCCTGCTGCATGGCGTTATATTGCTTTTCCAGCATGGCTTGCTCCCAGGCTACCCACGGTGAAAAGACGAAGTCGGGGGGGTTGAGCATGGGGCCAAGGACGACCATGTTCGGTCGGTTGGTATGAATTCGCATATGCTCCGTGAGAAGCTGTGGACTGGGAACGACGTCATCATCAATGAAGAGGATAATGTCACCCTGTGCATTTCGTATACCATTGTTTCGAGCTGCGGCTGGACCTGCGTTTTGCTGTAGAACATATCGTAAATTCAATGATGTTTTGATAGTGGAGAGATAGGCGTCTGTGCCATCGGTTGAGCCGTCGGAGACGACGATAACTTCTACGTCGTCTAGGGCGTAGGTCTGGTGTTCGATGGCTGCGATGACCTGCTTGAGTCGCGTGAGTCGGTTGTAGGTCGGAATGATGATGCTGACCTTGGTCATAGAATATAGTGCCTTTAGTTGCAGAAACCCGCGTACTTCAGCCGTGGGAGGAGTGCGTACACAAGAGCGATTTTTACCGACCGCACGAGTAGAGACAGATGGGGAGAGGCACCTCGCGTGATACGCGGGAGTATTGCTTATGGTAGCATCTCTTCGCCAGATGTTTAGTCAATATCACGGATCACACGGGCGGGGACACCACCGACCAATGTGTGAGGGAGGACATCCTTTGTCACCACGGATCCGGCGGCGACAATGCTTCCGGCTCCTATGGTTATCCCTGGCAGAATCGTACTTCGTGATCCGATCCATGCACCATCTCCGATGGTTATAGGTGCCGCGCGAAGTTGTCCGGCCCGGTGGTTTTTGTCGCCTATCTGATGAGACGAGGTAATAAGCATCACTTCATGACCCAATGCAGCGTGATGACCGATCACGATCGGTGCGTTGAGATCGAAGAAGCAATTAACATTAATGACGGCATCATGTCCAATACGGAGGCGGCGGCGAATATCGCCCAAACCATGCATGTGTGGTGTACCCATAATAAAGGTGCCGTGCCCAATGTTGATACCCGCTACCTTGAGGATGTGAGTGCGCAGCCGTGTTCCTGTGTAGTATGGAATGATTTTAGTGATAAAATTGATAAAAATAAGGCGTGGCTGGAGCGCTCTTATTTCATCAAAAAAAACCATACGTATTTTCGCAATTATATTAATGGGCGAATAAGATGGTTTTTTCGTTACGTTTGTCTTAGATTTAGTATCATCCATAAGGTGAATTCCTGTCGCTATCGTAATTCTGTTCAGGTTGTGATGGATCCGACGGCGAAAGCCAAAGTTTTTTGCACTGTTGCAAAATCTGTCATGGTGAGCGAAGCGAAACATCTCAACGTGCATTTTATCACCGTCAGGATGCTTTGCCGTACTCAGCATGATGTTGTGTGACAGGGATGCTTTTGCCCTATGTGTGTCTTTTTATAGCTCTTGACTCTATCCCTCCCTTGTCCATCAGCGTCATCTCGCGTGGGAACGATGGGGTTGTAGCCCCGGTAGAGGAAAAGAGGGAGCGGTGCATGGAGGACTCTCACCCCGCATGAGCGTGTAACGAACAAATGTTCTGTTATAGCAAGAAGCCACACCATAATGGTATATTGTTCATATGCAACGAACTATCCGCGTGAAACTCACCCCATCCACGGCACAAGCCGATCTGCTGGCAGAAACCAGTCGCTTGTTCACGGCTGCCTTTAATGCCGTCTGCCGGGTGGGATGGGAGCAGATTGTGAAGTCGGCATACTCCGGTGCCACGATTGTGCTGGAGAACCTGACTGATATACGGAAGCGGTCGAAGATTCGCAAAAAAACCAAGACCAGCCGCCGTGTGCATAGTTGGTCGTTCGCGCAAATTAAGGTGTTCGTCGCGTACAAAGCCGAGGGACGGGGTTGCACGGTGGCAGGGGTTGATCCCCGGCATACCTCGCAAGCCTGTAGCTGCTGTGGGCATGTGGCTCGCAACAACCGCCGTTCTCGTGGCCGATTTGTGTGTCGGGTGTGTGGCTTCGAGTTGCATGCTGACCTCAACGCGGCGCGTAATATTGCGGCCAAGTACCATGCCAGCGGGGGTATATCTCCTGCGGGCGAGCTGCCTGTCAACCAGCCAATCGTGTCCGATCAGTCGCCTCGGCGTTCTGATTGAGGCACAAGCCGTGGGGCTTGTGCCCCTGCGGTATGTTGATATGATGGAACAGTGTTGTTGCAGTATATCCTGAGGATGGTACAGCTATGGTACGAATCGTTGTCTTACGATTGCTAGAGAGTTATTTCCGCCATCGCTGGCTCAACCTTGTCCCCATTCTCATAGCGTTCACCATTGGAACAGGGTATATTCTCAGTACCCCTCCAACCTATTCGGCAAGTGGTCGGCTTTATGTGTCACTGCAAAACCTGCTGGCGGATCTCACGTCTAGCAACAGCGGTGGGTCGTGGTACACCTCAGCATCACAGACAACCGTTACCGAGATCAATGAACTCATCGGTACCCAAGCATTTATCCGCCTGGTTGTTAAAAAGACGGATCTTGAACAGTACATGGCGGATGGTCCTGCTGCAGTTGATGAGACATACACCTATGCACGTAAAATACTGACCGTCCAGTCCGTTGGTGATAAACTGGTAGAGTTTAGCGCTACGGGCGAAGATCCGGCAGTAGTGTACCAAATTGTCGCTTCAACAATGGATGCCTACGTCCAGTGGAAGATCAACAGTGGTTATCAGGAGAGTACAGCTGCCAGTACATTCTTCGATAATCTGATTAAACCCTATCAGGATGAGGCGGATCAGGCGCATAGTGATCTGATCACGTTTCTCACTGATCACCCTGAGCCGGTACGTGGTACTCGTCCACCTGAAGAGCAGATTGAACTGAGTCGTCTTGAGACTCTGGTGACAAAAGCGGAAGAGAGGCTTAGCTCTGCTAAAAATAACGCGGAGAGTGCCCGTCTCTCTCAAGCCAAGTCCGAGAGTATTACGAGACAGACCTACATGGTCATTGATCAGCCGCAGATGCCGCAAGATGCGAAGACTTCGACCAAGAAAGCTCTGACAACGTTGGGAATTTTTGTGGTGGTCGGTATCTTTCTTAGTGTTGTTGTCGTTGCGGGCGGTGCTCTCATTGATCGCAGCCTGCGTTTCCCGATTGATGTGCGCCACGGTCTCAGTCTTCCTGTGCTGGCGATGGTGCCGGTCGCGCAGATGATTACGCTTTCACCGATATCTGTTGAGCAGTCGGCGTCCCTCCCTGTTGCTTCGACCGAAGCGTTGTAGTACGAATACGCGGAAGAAGAGTATTATCCACCGCGCTTTCCCGATCATAGAGGTTTGAATGTATGGCCAATCGTCGCAAGCAAGAGATCAATTACGATAATGTTCTTTCAGTACGAGCCGCAAATGGTGCGCTTCAGCGTACGTTTGATGCTGATGTTATTCAGAGTATGCGGTATATGGCGACCGAACTCACGCTTAACAGTAAACTTCCGCCTCGGGTTGCCCTCATCGCCGCCCTCCACGGGGAAGGTGTGACTCACACGGCGGTTGCACTTGGCCTTACCCTCGCGAATGATACAGGTACCAATGTTTGTGTTATCGAGCTAAATTGGTGGTCACCGGGAATGATAACACTGCTTGACCCGAAGATGCTCACGGCAACAATAGGTGGTAAGAAGAGTCGCAAGAAAAAAGAACTTTCGTCACCACAGACAAACGGATTGCGTTACCCTGGTCTTGCCAAGGCGCTTTCAGGTGAGGTAAGCATTGATGATGCGATTATTCATAGCGATATGCCAAACTTTGATTTGATTCCTGCCGGTGATGTGCCTATCGCCCGGCGGCCAGCCATTGCGCGTAATATCGCCTTACGCCACATGATTGACCAGTTATCCACACGCTACGATCACATGCTTCTCGATATTCCCGCGATTCGTGCGACGAGCGACTCCATTGTTCTCGCCTCTTTGTCGAACGCATGTATTGTTGTCGCGCATCAAGGAGTCACCTCAACGACGAGTGTGCAGAAAGCTCTTGATGACGTGAAGAGTCTGACAATGCTTGGTGTCGTGCTGAATAAGGTTTCGGTGAGCATGCCCCATTGGATCCGTTCCTTCGTGCCTCAGGAGTAGCCCATGAAAGTCTTTATGGGGTTTCTCGTCTTCTGTTTTTTCAGCGGATGGCTGATGAACAAATTTAGCATGAAGATGATGACGCTCATTCTCATTGCACTAAGTGTGTTTGTTGCGGGAGGCTACTATTATCTCCGCTTCATCTAGTGCAAGGATGAAGAATATCAAAAATTGGACATCTTTCGTTCAGTGGTATAGGGGGTAGTGTGTTGTTGCCGACTTTCGAGAGAGGGCGAGAGGTATGTTATGTCATCGCATGACGTAAACCGGCAATCTGATCCACGAGCTCTCCGCATGATGGAGAAATTTGCGAACCGTCGCTTTCAGAGTACCCGAGCCAATCAGCGGCTGCGCTTTGTGATGTCGTGGTGGGTCATTCGGAACAAGATTGTCAGCAATCTGAAGCGCGGCCTTGATACGACGGTGGCGTGTGTCATGATTGTCTTCAGTTCTCCGATTATGCTGATCACCGCCTTGGCCATCAAGCTTGACTCGCCGGGGCCAATATTCTTTCAGCAGGTTCGGGTTGGGAAGGATGGGGAGCATTTCCCATGCTACAAATTTCGATCAATGTATATTGATGCCGAGCAGCGCAAGGCAGCTCTGATGGCAAAAAACGAAGCTGACGGCCCCGTCTTCAAAATGAAGTATGATCCTCGCATTACGCGAGTAGGACGGATCATTCGCAAGCTGAGCATTGATGAGTTGCCACAGCTCTTCAATGTTCTCAAGGGCGAGATGAGCTTGGTTGGTCCGCGTCCGGCCCTCCCAAGCGAGGTCGCGAAGTATAACTATGAGCAGATCGGACGCCTTCACGCTATTCCTGGTATCACGGGACTTCAACAGGTCTCAGGCCGCAGTGATGTTGACTTTAAGCGATGGGTCGAACTCGATCTCCAGTATATTTCGGAGCAAAGCATCTGGAAGGATATTGAGATTCTGGTGAAGACGATTCCCGCCGTGCTATCGAGTAAGGGGGCATACTAGCTGTCCGTGAGTCGCAGAGGGGTTCTGAGGTGAAAATAGCCGATAGCCGATAGCCGATAGCCGATAAGCCGGACACCAGTGGCCATTTTCATCGCGATGGTGTGCGGCGGAGTTGCATGGGGTTCTGATGCGCAAGTTGCTTGTTGTTGTGGGAGTGCCGGTTGACAATGTGACGATGGAGGACGCTCTTGCTCGTTGCGATACGTTTATCGCTGTGGGCCGGGCCACTGGGCGTACTCATCAGATCACGACGGTGAACGCCGATTTTGTGGTCAACTCGTTGCACGACCCCGAACTTCAACGCATCCTGCAAGAGTCTGATATGTCAACCGCCGATGGCATGCCGCTGGTGTGGGGGGCACGCCTGCTTGGTGGCCGTATGCCCGGTCGAGTGACGGGAGCAGATATGGTTCCCGCCCTTGCTCATCGTGCGGCACACAAGGGTTATTCGATCTTCTTCCTGGGTGCTCGTGAGGGAATTGCGGCCAAGGCGGCCGCCATTTTACAGGAACGAAATCCTGGCCTGAAGGTGGCGGGAGTCCTTTCCCCGCCCCCTCGCCCGATCCTGGAGATGGATCATGCTATTGTGGATACCATTAAGGCAGCGCGACCGGATATTCTGCTGGTGGCCTTTGGCAATCCTAAGCAGGAAAAATGGATCCGTATGCATGCCCGTGAACTCCAGGTGCCGATCTGCATTGGTGTGGGCGGTACATTTGACATGATTGTCGGCGTGACGAAGCGCGCCCCTGCGTGGCTTCAGCGCATAGGGATGGAATGGGCCTATCGCCTCTCACAAGAGCCGCGACGCCTAGCGAAGCGGTATCTGCATGACTTTGGTTATTTCGGCTACTTCTTCGCGCATCAATGGTGGGCCATGCGGAAGGGCATGGCTGTCTCAATGGTGCCACAGGAGCGGTCAAAGGATGTAGTACCGCCAATAGCACCAGTAGCACCGCCGGTGTCCCCTGCTTCTCCAAACGCGCCAGTGATGGTATCCTCGGTTGATTCGGTGAGTGTGATTGAAACACAGAACTCTGTGACACCCATCGTTGCCGCTGAACCAGAGAACCCTGCCGCTACCCCCGTGCTGCCTCTCGTGGAGTCAGCACCCTTTGTCAGTACCCCGATAGTGGACATCAAGGGAAGGCTAGACATCAATAATCAGGAGGCATTTGTTGTCTATGCGAACTCCTTGCTTGAGGAGTTGCCGTACCTGATCATTAACATGGCCGAGGCCACATTCTTAGACAGCTCGGCCCTTGGGGCGCTTGTGGCTTTGGCCAATCAAGCGCGTGCCGCAGGTGGGGCGCTGTGGCTTGTCGCGATGCCTCCACAGATCAAGAACCTCTTCAAGCTCGTCCGTCTCGATAGTTTCTTTGAAGTTTACTCCAGCGCGGAGGCGGCGGACGCACAGCGACGTCAGTTACCACAACCGACAGTACCGCGTGTGATAAACAATGGTTGGAGCGTTGTCCGCCTGCCGCGAGTATTCGATGGGAACAACATCGACTCGATCGTTAGCCGCTGTCTTACGGGACTCGATCAAAACTCCCATTTGGTGATGGATTGCAGCGAGACGTCGTTTATGTCGAGTGCGGGGATGGTGGCACTTCTCAATCTTAATCGAACGGCCCAAACGAAAAACGGTGCCCTGCGGATTGTGGGTTGCTCCCGTGATGTTCTTCGCACGCTCAAATTGATCGAGCTCGATGGCGTGTTGACGGTGATGACCGATGTTGCCACAGCGACACAAGATCCGATCACACCTAGTGCAGCGCACTCAGACTTGCAGGCGATGTCGGGACAACAGTAGGGGCGCAGACTGCTGCATCCTTGCATGATGGGCTTATGCACGCGATCATTCTCGCAACTGATGAAGAGCGAAAACTTCCACCGCTGACAGATACGACGTCCGGCTCTCTGATTCCGGTACTTGACCGGCCAGCAATGGCGATGACGGTTGAGATTCTGGCGCGGGCGGGGTTTAAACGAATCTTTGTTAGCCTCTTCAATCAGGGAGGTTCCATTGCTGCCTACTTTGGCAGTGGAAAGCGTTGGGGTGTTGATCTCGATTTTATCAAGCAGCGGGAGAGTTGGGGATCGGCCGGTTCATTGAAGTGGGCCGCCCATATGCTGAACGAGACATTCATTGTGATGCCGGGCGACGCACTTATCGATCTGGATGTTGAGGCGGCGATTGCCTTCCATCAGGCCCACGGGGGAACAGGTACGGCAATACTTCATACTCCTGTGCCAGGGAGCAAAGCCCCTTTTCTTCATGTCAACCCCAACCACCAGGTGGCTGCCGACGGCGTGGCTCTTAGTGCGACAGGTGCCTTTATCTTCGAGCCTAGTGTCCTCAACCATATTCCCAGCCGTAACAATTTCGACATTCTGAGCCAGCTTATCCCGGCCATGATCGCTGCAGGTGAGCAGGTAGGCGGCTATCAGATGACCGGCTACTGGAGTCCGCTTGATGGATTTGCCTGTTTTCAAGAAGCTCAGCATGTTGTACTCTATAGTGCCTTTAAGGAAAAGGCACCTGAGAAGAGAGATGAGGGGCCATCGGAGACCGTGCGGTACCCCTCGTTGAGTAGCCGTCAGATTGTACCAGGCGTGTGGGTGGGACAGAATTACTCGATCCATCCCACGGTTAAGATAGCTGCGCCAGTCTATATTGGCGACAACAGTTATATTGGTCGCGAAGTGGAACTTGGTGCCGGTACCGTTATTGGTTCCAATGTGGTGGTTGATGATGAAGCAACCATCACCAATAGCACCATTCTCAGCGAGACCTACATTGGTCAGTTGCTGAATATACAGAATCGCATTGTCTGCCCTACGAGTATTAGCGACCCAGAGTCGGGTGAAACGACCGCAGTGCTGGATCCCTTCTTACTCAGTTCAGTGGGCGATCAGTCCGAAGGATCACGCCGATCCGTACAAGTACTCAATGGCATTGTCGCCCTTGTCATCCTCGTTATCTTCAGTCCGTTCCTCCTTGTACTCTGGTTCATAGCTTTTCTGAGCAGTCGGGGAAAAGCACTGGTTCATAGCCCACGGCTCGGTCAACGGATCACGCGGGATGATGGAACACGAGGACTCTATCGTTTTAACCTCCTTAGCTTTCAAACACGTCGGCAGAATGGTGAGTACACCTTCGGTGGGCAATGGATGGAGCGATGGGAATTCCAGCGTCTTCCTGAACTCGTCAATGTTCTGCGCGGCGATATGGTGCTTGTTGGTGTTAAGCCCCTACGATCCGAGGATGTACGGGATCTCAACGAGGAGTGGCACCAGAAACGCCACGACTTCTCTGCGGGATTCACGGGTCTATGGTATCAGCAGACCGATCCAAATAGCGACTTGGATTCGGTTATTATTACAGATATCTATTACGTAGCAACACGTACATGGCGCAGTGACATATTACTCTTCTTCCGTACACCCTTGATTTGGTTCCGTCGGAATGTCCAACATGGATGATCAGGTAGCAATTCGCTTGGAGCCGTGAAAGAAGAGGAATGGCTTTCGCCTACTGAAGCCATGATTCCTCCTTTGCAACGAGGAGAGGACTGCTATAGAAGGATCTGATCTCCGCCGATACTATGGGATTAGACCCTAAACCCTGTGAAGGAGGATCTCCTCATGGAGATGAAGACACGCACGTCTGGTGATATCAATATTCTGGAAATCGCTGGACGTTTTGATACCAATACCGTTCCCCCCATTGCGGCCTGGCTTGAGCAAGTGACATCTGGATCAAAGGCACGCGTGCTGGTGAACTTAGCGGAGACAACGTTTGTCGATTCGACCGCATTGGCGACACTGGTACAGGGACTCAAGCGTTGCCAACAAGTGCAAGGTGACTTGTGTGTGTGCAGTCTACGTCGCCCGGTGTACATGATCTTTGAGTTGACTCGTCTTGATAAGGCATTCAATATCTTTGTTGATGAGCAACATGCTATTCAGGCTCTCAGTGATGATTCCCACGCATAAGCGCATGGGAGTCAAAATCCGGTGGTGATGCGCAATTCCATCAGCGAAAGCCGCTCAAGTGGGGCTATCCTCCCAGGAGCAATTGCCCTGGGAGGATAGCCCTTAAAGGGGAACACTCAGTGATCATCAAAGGAGCAGTGTTGTGAACCTGCAGCATCTAGAGATTATCCGGCTTGATCTGCCGGCCCGCTATACCTACCTGCATATTTTGAGCGATTGCATCGCGGATATGCTACGCCAAATTGACGGGGTTGAGGATCATGAGATGTTGACCTACAATATGCAACTGGCTGCCCATGAGGCATGTACAAATATTGTTGGTCACGCCTATGATGGAGCACATACAGGTGACGAGCGCATTGTGATTTCTCTGGCCCTGCATCCGCACCCGCGACGCCTAGAGATCGAATTGCGCGATACCGGCAAGGCTTTTGATCTGGAAGTTGTACCCTCACCAAGTCTTGAGCAGGCTCAGATTCATGGGTATGGACTCTTTTTGATGCGAAATCTCATGGACACCGTTACCTATACAGCTCAACCTGGGGATAACTACTGGTGTCTTGTAAAGAACCTTTAATGAGGTCGGTGGAGCCACATGTCCATTTATACTATCGGCTTCATCATGGAGCAAGCTCTTGGCCATGTTACGCATACGAAGAACCTTCAGGCTAACGTGCCCCACGATCATGAGGTACGCGCATACTGGGGGCTCATCCCCTTTGAGGCTACGGGGATAGCTGCACGTATCCCGATCTATAAAAATAACTGGACTGTTCGTGCCGGACTGCGGGCACGTGGTGCGGTGGCTCGTATCGCACGACAGACGACGCTCGACGCACTGTTCTTTCACACCCAGGTGCCGGCGATCCTAGCGACAAACTGGTTGCGCAAGATTCCCGGTATCGTTTCTCTTGATGCAACACCTCTGCAGTACGATCAGCTTGGTGCGTTCTACCAACACACGCAGGGATCAGCATGGATGGAGAGTCTGAAATGGCGTCTTAACCGGGATTGTTATCGTGCGGCGCGCCATCTGGTGGCTTGGGGCGAATGGACAAAGCGCGGATTGATTGCCGATTATGGGGTATCTGCTGATAAGATTACCGTCATACCGCCGGGTGTTAATGTCAAAGAGTGGCAAAGGCCAACGCCGCGTACTCGCCATGATGATCCCGTAAAGATTCTTTTTGTCGGTGCAAATTTAGAGCGTAAGGGTGGATTGCTCCTGCTTGATGCATGGCGCACTCTGCGACCGCTTGGCGTCGAGTTGCATGTAGTGACAAAAGATAAGGTCGCCAGTGAACCCGGTCTCTTTATCTATAACTCCATGCAGCCGAATAGCCAGCCCCTGAAAAATCTGTATCATAGCTGCGACATCTTTGCATTGCCGACTTTTGGGGATTGCCTGCCAATGGTACTCTCCGAGGCGGGTGCTGCGGGGATGTCGGTTGTCTCAACCAATGTGGCAGCTATTCCTGAAATCGTGCGCGATGGCGAGACAGGGATGATCGTCCCCGCCGGAGACACTGTCGCTCTCACTGAGGCGCTGCGCAGTCTCGCTCTTAGCCCCGACCTCCGCATGAGGTTGGCGGAACGTGCACGTGTCCATGTTGCTCGTGAGTATGACGCACAAAAGAATGCCGGTCGGCTGCTCGACCTGCTCAAGAGAGAGGCTGACATGTCTCGTAGAAAGGCTATGGTAGCCGCGTGAGCAATCAGGTGATGCTCACGGTTTCAGGCACTATTCCCGCCGATCTGGGCGTGAAGGTTGCTCAAGGTGCGCGGCCACAGGCCGACTATGTAGCGATGGCTCAAACGTTTGGGGCTGACCTGCTCGATTACCCGGCGGCCCGCACTATCGCTGGCTCCATCGGCAAACTCATGGAGCGGATAGGTGGCCCCGATTTGATGCTGGCGTGGGCGTGCTTCACGCAGCGACAGAACTATAAAGTTATTGTTACGGATGGGGAGCAGATTGGGTTGCCCTTGGCAGCCATGATGAAGTTTCTCGGTCTTGGACAACGCCCGCGCCATGTGATGATCGTGCATATCATCTCGGTGCCCAAAAAAATGATCTTTCTTGACCGTCTGGGCGTCCAGAGTCATATTGACCGCTTTGTGGTGTATGCCACAGCCCAGAAGAACATGATCGAGAGTCGCTGGAAGATCCCCTCTCAACGGGTGCGTCTTACCCCCTTCATGGTAGACAGCGCCTTTTTCTCTCCCGATCATGTGCAATCCCATAACGAAGAGCCAATAATCTGCGCGGTTGGTCTAGAGCGGCGCGATTATCCTACACTCCTGAAGGCGGTTGAAGGGCTACCGGCAAAAGTCGTTATTGCCGCCGCTAGTCCCTGGTCAAAGAGAAGCGATAGTACTAAAGGTCAGGTCATTCCGCCAAACGTGGAAGTACGCACGTTCACGCAGTACGAACTGCGGCAACTCTATGCTGATAGCCGTTTCCTGGTGATGCCTCTGGAAGATGTTGTGTTCCAGGCCGGGATTACCGCAATCCTAGAGGCAATGGCGATGGAACGAGCGGTTGTCTGCTCACGGACAGGTGGACAGACCGATGCAATCATCGAGGGCGAAACGGGAATGTATGTGACACCCGGTAACCCAACAGATTTGCGAGCAACCCTGGAATACTTGTTGAATCATCCTGATGTGGCTGAGCGTATGGGGAAGGCCGGACGTCGCATTGTTCAGCAACACATGAGCCTTGAGCGATACACTGAGGGGCTAAACGATATAGTTCGCGAGGTACTGAGCGAGGGGACCAAAGTATTGCGGCGCACACGATGACACTTGAATGCCGAAAATGGATTCTGATTGACCTGCATTGCTGGCGCATGTTTGATTTTCGTTAGCGGGAAACTTACGCAAACCTAACGGATACCTGCTGTATACCTAACTGACAAGAGAAAAGTAGTACATTACAATGAGCATATCCGAACTCTATATAGGGAGGAGGTGAGAGAATGGCAATTGAGAAGGTGAATGCATCCAGCAGCCTTGCCGAGGTGATCGATCGTATCCTGGATAAGGGCATCGTCATTGACGCGTGGGTTCGCGTATCGTTGGTCGGTATCGAACTGCTCGCCGTTGAGGCTCGTGTGGTTATCGCTGGCGTTGACACGTACCTGAAGTACGCCGAGGCCGTGGGTCTGACCGCCGCTGCCGCCGCCTAACTGTTTTTTCTGCTCACAAGCTCATTTTTATACTACAGCTCGAAGGAGCAACCTACCATGGCAATCGAGAAGGTAAACGCATCCAGCAGCCTTGCCGAAGTTATCGACCGCATCCTGGACAAGGGCATCGTCATCGACGCGTGGGTTCGCGTGTCGCTCGTCGGTATCGAACTGCTCGCCGTTGAGGCCCGCGTGGTCATCGCCGGCGTCGACACCTACCTGAAGTATGCCGAGGCTGTGGGCTTGACCGCCGCCGCCGCCGCCTAACTGTTTTTCTCGACTGGCGATACTCTCCAGTTGATCTGATCGCTGGCACGGGGGTTGGGCGCGCCTAATGTGAGGCCCCCAACCCCCGTCCCAGCGACAGCAGCATGTTTCGCCAGCCCGTAGAGAAGCACACCGTGAGGTTTTCATGTCACTATCTGAGGACATGGTTCGTCTTACCAGCACACTGCGCGAGGCGCACGAGAGCCGGGTAGCGGGGGTTGGCGCACATCGTGTGGCGGCTAATCAACAGCTTGCTGATTTGCATTCCGCACATCGCGAGAGGTCGGCTGCGCAGCGCAAAGAGTTGCAGCAGTTCGCCGAGACCTTGCGGCGGAATGTGGCGGATCTCATTCACGACCTGGAGTCCAAGCGGTCGAGCCTTTCCGCCGAGCAGCGGCAGCGTCTAGATACATTCAAGCGCGACTTGCAAAACGAGATAGCAACATTTGTTCGCACTCGATCCGCAGATCGCAGTGCCGCTAACTCTAGCCAGCGGAAGAGCCTGGATGCCTTTATGAGCGATCTAAGGGAGCGGACCAGCAGCTTCCTTGCCGATGTCCACGCAACTCGGGCCGCCATTCATGCGGATCAAGTCAGCGCACGGCAGACATGGCAGCAGTTTAACGCCGAGCAGCAGCAGAGTCGCGCCGGACAGTCGAAGCCCAGTGCTAACGCTGAGTCGGGTGACAGCGCAGAGTCTCAACCACGGCGCAGCAACAAGCGCCAGCCGAAGACGCCCCAGGAGTAGGGTGAAAATCTAACACATATCTTATGGATAAACATAACTCTATGTGTTATGCTAGCCTTGTTCTTGACGTGTCAGTGTGTGGGTAGGTTCGAGAAAACGGTTGTGTACTGTGTTCACCATACCCGCCCCCCCAGCTAATAAAAAATCTGGTGGGTGATCGCACGGCGAGCCGCTAATTGATTTGATTGGCGGCTCGCCGTACGACCCCGCAGCAGCCTGGCTGTGGGACAACTCGAACTGGTAGGTAGAGTTGAGCTGCGGTGATGAGGTGAGCAGGATGGGCGGGATGTGGCTGCGGCCACTACGGCGGGGGGGGTCATCAGAACGGCACTGGTGGCCCCTCACATCCGCTTTTTTTTTGGCTCATGTTTCTGCTAGACGATCTGAACGGAGAACTAGCACGAGAAATAGCGGTATTGGCAGTCTGCCCTATAACACAACACAGGTGGCAGGTAAGATAGGGATGGCCTCTGCGAACTGAGTACCTTGCGATAAAACGCTCGGGGAAAGAGTACTATGTACTTTGGAAATCGCCGCATTCGATCTGCGGGCCGTGCCAGTGGAAGTGTTGAGGTAACGCTTCCACCGCAGCTTCATGGCTTGCAAGAGATCAAGTGTCGCCTCATGCTCCGCGACGGTACCCATCCCGAGATCGTGCTCCAGCCTGATCTCTCAACTGCTCACACGTTGCTGCTTCAGCTTTGGCAGAAGCTACGTATGGGATTGGCAAGCGTTGGCGAGATTGGTGACTTTGATGCGAGTAATTTTACACTTGCGCTCTTTCCTCCTCGCCATTGGCAGCAACGTCCACCTCTCGCGTACTCCGATGCTCTTACAGTACTACGTAAAACCACCGATGGCGCGTACAATGAGGCGTTGGCTCGCTTGACCGGATATATGGCTATTGCTGCGAGTCAGCATCTCGGACTCAGTGAGGCGCTGGCGCTGGCTTTTGGTGACGCTCTTGCCTATTTGCTGACCGGGATTCCTATTCTGGCAGGCACAGAGTTCGAGCGCGGACTCGCAATGCGCCTTTTCTGGGAACAGAAGCAGCCATCCCCGTTGTCTAGTTCGCTCCTCGACGATCTTGTCTGGGAGCAAGCGATCCCTGGATTAATCCGCGTCTGGGAGCAGTTTGATACCTGGCAGAATGCACCAGACAGCCATACTACCGCTCGCCAAAATTGGTATCGCGCACTGACAGTTGAGATGGGCAGTTCGTAGCTCTTCTCCCTGCCACCCGTTTGTTTATACTGATATCTGACTAAGGAGAATCTGATCGATGACTCCCGTAAGTAAGCCAATAGCTCAGTCGCGAGCATTCATCTCGTTGCGATCGAGCGTTGATTTTGTTGTCACCAATACCACTCGCGATGTGATGGATCGTTCGCTGTCCTATCTTCGTGCGGGCTTCCCCGTGCATTTTCGTGGCCCTGCAGGCACAGGTAAAACAACTCTCGCACTCCATGTCGCGGCTCAACTCGGTCGCCCGGTGATGCTGATGGTGGGAGATGAGCAGTTCACCTCTGCGGACTTGGTTGGGGAGCAGAACGGTTATCGCTACCGACGGGTGGTAGATCGCTACATTCATTCGGTCGTAAAATATGAGGAGGATGCGGTTCAGAACTGGGTTGACAATCGCCTCACCACCGCTTGTCGCGAAGGTTTTATCCTGGTGTATGATGAGTTCACCCGTTCACGGCCCGAAGCGAATAATGTCTTGCTCGCCGCTCTTGAGGAGCGCGTGCTGGTTCTCCCAACCTCCAATGGGGCAAGTTCGTATGTGAAGGTGCATCCCGAGTTTCGGGCGATCTTTACGAGCAACCCGCAGGAGTATGCCGGTGTCCATGATGCGCCTGATGCTCTTAGTGACCGGCTCGTGACGATTGATCTTGACTACTACGAACGTGCGACCGAGATTTCCATTACCTGCTCGAACTCAGGTATGGAAGTGACAGAGGCCGAGCGAGTAGTTGATATTGTCCGCGAGTTCCGCGATTCGGGTGAGTATGATCAGGCGCCGACTCTGCGGGCGTGTATCATGATTTCACGAGTGGCCGCACTTCAGGGGCTACGCCCGTCGGCCCAGGACAAACGGTTTGTCCAGATCTGTCTTGATGTGCTTGAGTCGAAGACCGCCTTTACCACCAAGAATCGGGATCGTCGGATTGGACAGCGCAAGATGCTGACCCAGCTCATTGAGCATCATATGTCGCGCCCATCGGACGCGGAGAAGGGGAAACTTGATCTATGAAGGCAAAACGACCCCGTGGGATGCGCGAACTAATGACGATCCAGGGTCTTGCTGGACGCACGGTTCCCGATAGTCGCGAGCAGATTATGGCGGAACAGGCGCGTTTGGAGCACGAACGTGCGCGTCTCCAGCGTGAGTTGGATATGTGGCAGGAAAATGCACGTAAGACAGCCATACGTCTACAGACGGTTGAGGATCGCATGCTCCTTCTCCGCCGTGCAATTGAGCCGATGCTCTCTCCCGACCCGCTGGCTGATGATCGCCGCCATGTGCGGAATCCCGAGCCCGACTCCCAACCACCAACGGTGTGGCACGAAATCATACTCGAATACTAGGAGGTACTATGACTGACAATAAACGAAAACCTGCGAAGACTGGGGTCAATCTTGATCTTGGCTTTGGCAGTATGTTCAAGAACATTGGCGATCTGGTTGATTTGTTCTCGGATATGGCCCAGAAAGCCGAAGCTGCTGGTGGCGAGATCAACAAGAGTGGCGAGATCGACGTCAAGGGCTTAGGTGAGAAGGCGCGCGGTGTGTACGGCTTTAGCATCCGCAGCGGTATCGGTGGCGCTGCTCCCCACGTCGAGCGATTCGGCAATATTCGCAAGACCGAGGAGGGTCCGGTTGTTGCCGATGTCCGTGAGCCGTTGGTTGATACCTTCGATGAGGATGCCGAGATCGTGATTGTTGCCGAGTTGCCGGGCGTAAGCGAGGCCCAGATTCAGGTTGAACTGAAGGACGACATTCTCACCATCTCAACAAGCGGAGATCGACTCTACGCGAAAGAGATTCTGCTCTCTGCCGCCGTTGAATCGAATTCACTCCAGCAGACGTACACCAACGGTATTCTTGAGCTACGGCTAAAGAAAGCGTAATTGGGCATGAGGCGCGCGGTCAAGCATGTTCATCTGCATCGGATTGACACAACCGAATTGCGGGTGATTTCCGATGTTGATACGGGGGTCATTGCGATTGTTCAGGTGGAAGAGGCCGTCATCCGCGACTATATCCGGCATGGCACATGGCCACACCAGCAGGTGAGCCTCTTCATTCTCAACGACCTGCAACCCATGGCCCGCCAGATCCCCAGCAGCGCGTTGCCCCCTGGCGGCGTTGCTGCCCTGGATACTCGTACGGTCATCAACCTTTATGACCTCGCCAACCCGCGCGCCTGTCATGTTTTTGTGAATCAGCAGATGATGGTTAAAGAGGGTTACTGGGATGATATGGTGTCCGTCCGTGGCCTATTAGCACACGAGCACGCGCACCCATTAGCCGAAAATGCTAGCACCCAGGCATCGCGGGGCTTGACTCTTGACCTCACTCTGGAGGAAAAACCAACCGAGCAACATGTGCGACTCGAAGGCGTACTCTTCCGGTTAGTCGAGCAGCTCTGTCTCACCGCGCCACGCGAGATTTTCACCAACCTGATGGCGATCTCAAGCGGATTTGACCAAGCGATGTTGCATCTGAACCAACACAATGTCACACATGCCTGTCAGAGTCTCTCAGGGCGCACAAAGCTGCGTGAGGTTCTATCTCAGGAAGTGACCCAGGGCAAACGCTCTGTCAGTGATGTTGGTCAACTGTTGCTGGTTGGCGACCTTGAAAGCTACTGTGGACTAGCGATGGAGATTGCGCCGTTTGATCGTGCCGGGTATCATGGTGCAGCCAGTGCGCTCAGCGATGTTTTGGAACAGATGCTGTTCCCGTACCTGGAGCCACAGTTCGTGCCGACATTCGCCGCGATCCGGCAACTCTACACGGAGTTAGCGGTCGATCTGTCTCTCTCCGATCTAAGAATCTGGAGTCAGCAGGTTGCCAATATCGTCGTAGGTGCGGTGCGCGAACAGGGTCTAATGGTACACTGCGCAGTACGTGAAGTGTGAGTCGCAAGACAAGGTTTTAGGTGCTAGGTTTTAGGTTTCAGGCGTAGCGCATCAGAGCGCCTTATGAGAACCCAAACGGTGAGGTACCTGCAAACCTTGTCTAAGGCGAAGATCGTGGAAGAGAGAAATGTAGTGTTGTTGGAGGGGTGATATGCCGCCTGTGCAAGAGACCCAGACTGGTCAGTATCTTTACTGTATTATCCGCGGCACCGAGCCGCGCGAGTTCAAAATACGCGGGATTGGTGAGCAGGGTGCTATTGTTCATACGATCAATTACAACGATCTTGCCGCTGTCGTAAGCGACTCACCGATGGTTGAGTACGACAATAGCCGGCGCAATATGATGGCCCACACCGCTGTACTCGATGAAGTGATGCGTGAACACAACATCCTTCCGGTGCGATTTGGCGTCGTTGCGCCTGCCGTAAAGCCGATCATCGATCAGTTGTTACAGCGTCGCTACGATGAGCTTGATAAGCTTTTGCGCAAGATGGACGGAAAGATTGAGTTGGGGCTTAAGGCATTCTGGTATGAGGATGTCGTCTATCGCGAGATCGTCGAAACGAATCCAGGAATCAGCCACTTGCGTAATGCGCTGGTGGGCAAGACAGCCGAGGAAACGTACTACGAACGAATCAAGCTCGGTGGGTTGGTTGAGACAGCGATGAACCAACTACGTGAGAGTGATGTCAAGCGTATCACCAGCGTTCTGAACCATCTTGCAAGTGAAATTCGTATCAATAGTGTCTTCACCGAACGTATGGTTCTCAATGCGGCCTTTCTCGTTGAGCGCGTCCGTGAGCCTGAGTTCGACCAGATGATTCAGAAACTTGACGCCGAACTGGGCAAGCGATTGATTTTCAAGTATGTGGGAAGTGCGCCACCCTATAACTTTATCAATATCCTTATCCATTGGGATACGTAGGCGTTAGGAGGGCTATCATGGGTTTTATTTTAGATCTCCTGGCACTGCCACTGACCGGACCAATCAACGGCACCATCTGGATTGCTGAGAAGTTGCTCGAACAGGCCGAGAACGAGATGTACGATGAGGGTAAGGTACGGTCAAAGCTGATGGAACTCGAAACGTTGCTGGATCTTGGCGAAATCAGCGAAGAGACGTACATGACTGCTGAAGAACAACTCCTAGAGCGGCTAAAGGAGATTCGTGCGTTTAAGGCTGCCCGTGCAGCAGAGTCAACATGAGGATAAAAAAGGAGTCTCACGCCATGGCCCTGAGCATACCCGAGATTGCCGCCCGCGCAAAGGAACAGTTGACCGCGCTTACGGGACTGAAGGCGAGCACTGTGTCGAGTCTAAGCCATAGCGATGAGGGCTGGCATATTGTCGCCGACCTGATCGAACTGAAGCGCATTCCTGAGTCATCCGATGTTCTGGCTACCTACGAAGTCACACTTGATGATAAGGGCAACCTGCTCAGATACCAGCGCACGCGGCGCTACACTCGTGGTCAGATCAACAGCGAATAGAGACCGTGGGCTGGTTTGCCACTTGGGCGCCACGCCGCTCGTCTGGATCGCCACCCGCGCAGTCAGGAATAGTAACGTATGGCTTCTAACCAACTCCAGCACTCCGTTCAGTCGACGAACCTCGCCGACATCCTTGAACGTGTCCTCGATAAGGGTGTCGTCATCGCCGGCGACATCAATATCTCTCTGGTTGGCGTCGAGCTGCTTTCGATCAAGCTCCGGCTGCTGGTCGCCTCGGTCGATAAGGCCATGGAGATGGGCATCAATTGGTGGGAGAACGATCCGTATCTGACCACCCGTGCCCGCGCACTCACCGATGAAAATCGAGATCTCCAGGATCGGCTCGCTCGGCTTGAAGCACAAATGCAAATCAATGCTCCGCCGGCGCAAATCACCACAACGCCCACGCAAAAAAGCTGATGGACGAGATATTCGGGAGGAGCGGATCATGATCCGCCCCGAGAAAAGGTAAACGAGGATGCCAGAGGAAGTGAGCATCATGCTCCGGGTCGTCGAGGCTCTGCCGAAAGATGTCGGTCGTGGTTTGGTTCGTCTTGATCCACAGACTCTCGATCAGCTTGGGGTACGTATTGGCGATATTGTCCAAATCACCGGCAAACGGGCGACGGTGGCACGAGCCATGCCGGCGTACGCCGAGCAGCGCGGCCAAGGATTGATCCAGGTTGACGGAATCCTGCGTCTCAACGCGGGTAGCAGCCTTGATGAGCGAATTAGCATCCAGCGCGTTGTCGCTCAACCTGCTCGCTCGATTGTCTTGTCTCCCACTGAGGGTGCGCGCACCAGTCAGATCACTGCCCAAACCCGCTACCTGGCGAAGCTCCTTGATGGCATTCCTGTGGTTGCTGGCGACCGCGTGCGAGTCAACCTTTTTGGTACTCGCGCTCAGAGCTTTAGCGTTGTCGAGACAAGCCCGACCGGGCCAACTCTGATTGGGCCAACGACAACCATCCGTATTTCGGGCGAGAATAGTGGGGGTCGTGAGCGTGGCACGATAACCTATGAAGATATTGGCGGTCTACGCCGTGAAACCCGGCGAATCCGCGAGATGATTGAATTACCTCTACGTTACCCTGAGGTATTCGAGCGACTCGGCATTGATGCGCCCAAAGGGGTGCTGCTCTATGGGCCACCCGGAGCCGGAAAAACCCTGATTGCTCGTGCGGTCGCCAATGAGACTAGCGCTCATTTTGTTACTATTAATGGTCCTGAAATTATTGATAAACTTTACGGTGCATCTGAGGCTAACTTGCGCGGTATCTTCGAGGATGCTCGCAAACACGCCCCGGCGATCATCTTCATTGATGAGATTGATGCAATTGCGCCCAAGCGCGAGGATCTGAGTGGTGACCGCCAGGTGGAGCGGCGCGTGGTGGCACAGTTGCTGGCTCTGATGGACGGACTGGAGTCTCGCGGGAATGTGATCGTGATTGCCGCGACGAACCTGCCCAATAGTCTCGATCCCGCTCTGCGCCGCCCTGGTCGCTTCGACCGCGAGATTGTGATCAGTGTTCCTGACAAGGATGGTCGGCGCGAGATTCTGGACATCCATACTCGTGGGATGCCTCTGGCTTCTGACATCAATCTTGATCGATTGGCTGCCGTAACGCATGGTTTTGTCGGTGCCGATCTCCAGGCATTCTGCCGTGAGGCGGCCATGAGCGCCCTGCGCCGACTGCTGCCCGATATTGACTTTGGACAGGCGCAGATTCCCTACGAGAAACTAATGGCCTTAGAGGTGACGGCAAATGATTTTTCCATCGCTCTGGCCGATATTGAACCCTCGGCTATCCGTGAGGTCTTTACCGAAATCCCTGATGTGAGCTGGGACGATGTGGGTGGCCTTGAAGATGTGCGGAAACTGCTCACCGAGGCGGTGGAATGGCCGCTGCGCCATGCGCAAGCCTTCGAGCATGTGGGCGTACGGGCATCAAAGGGTATCCTCCTGCACGGGGCACCGGGTACCGGCAAAACCTTGCTGGCTAAGGCGCTCGCCCGCGAGAGTGAGGCAAACTTTATCTCGGTGCAGGGGCCAGAGTTGCTCAATCGCTGGGTGGGTGAGTCGGAGCGTGGTGTGCGCGAAATCTTCCGCAAGGCCCGTCAGGCCGCACCGTGCATTATCTTTTTTGATGAGATTGACGCTATTGCCCCGCCACGTGGCGGCGGTAATAATGATGTGACCGAGCGCGTGGTGAGCCAGTTGCTCACTGAGATGGATGGGATTGAGGCTCTGAAGGGTGTGGTGGTGTTGGCAGCGACAAACCGGATTGATCGGGTTGATGTGGCTCTTCAGCGCCCCGGACGCTTTGATTTCTTGGTCGAGATGCCGCGACCAGATGAGACGGTGCGCCGAGCCATTCTGGTTGTTCAGACGCGCAATACGCCTCTGGCCGACGATGTGGATCTTGGGGTGTTGGCAGCAGAGACGGTCGGCTATGTTGGTGCCGATCTTGAGGGCATGTGCCATAAGGCTGCCATGCTCGCTATCCGCGAGTACCTTGATCGTCCAGAGAATACGATCCCACTCGATCCAAAAGAGAAAGAAGGCACGTATGACTTCGCTGACCTCCGAGTCTCCCGGCGCCACTATGTCAGCGCCTACCGCGACATGGCACTACGTCTACGGGATCATCCCAAGCAGTGATCTCGCAATCTTTGATAGCGAGGGACTTGATCCGGCTCACGAGGTACATACTGTCGTCGAAGGTGATCTGTCGGTCGTGACCAGCGGTGTGGATCGCTCTAGTCTTCAGGGACTAGAGCGATCCACCGCCGTGCGCTACCTCAGCGCCCACCAGCGTGTGCTTGAGACCGTGTTGCGTGATTATCCAGTGCTGCCGGTAAAGTTTGGCACGACGCTGCCCGATGAGGATACGCTGCGTGTCTTGCTAAACCAAGGCCACAAACTGCTGCATACAACCCTCAATACGTACGCTAACAAGCAGCAACACGAGGTGGTTGTCCTTTGGGATCTGAAGCAGGTATTCCAAGAGATTTCCGCCGAAGAGCCAATCTCTGCGTTACGCACACAGATTGCTGGGGGAACAGCCGAAGAGACGGTTAATGAGCGGATCGCGCTGGGACAACTGGTGCATGCCGCCCTTCAGCGCCGCAGTGGGCAGATTAGTGAACAGGTTGTCGTCCGGCTGCGTGATCTTGCTGAGGATCTGATTATCAATCCGAAGATGGACGACAGCATGGTCGTCAATGTAGCACTGCTGCTTGATGCCACACGTCAGGCCGACCTTGATGAGCGATTAGAGGAACTTGATAGTCTCTTTGGTGGTCAACTTCAGATTCGTTGTGTTGGCCCGCTGCCACCGTATAGCTTTGCCACCCTTGAGGTGCAGGTACTGCCATTCGAGGCGATAGATGCCGCCCGTCAACAGCTTGACCTTACGACAGAGCCACGCACGAGTGAGATCAAGCACGCTTATCGCCAGAAGGCTGCACAGTCTCATCCAGACCTCAACCCTGGTGTGGAATACAATACGGCAACTATGGAGGCTCTGAGCGCGTCCTATCGGCTGCTCAGCGCACTTGCTAAAGCTCAAGCTCCCGCAGAGGGCGACGAAAGCAGCGATTGGACGTGTCACCTCGACCGCGCAGCCGTTGAGCGCACATTATTGCTCAGCGTTGTCCGCCAAGAAAGAGTGCAGCAGGCGTAGTACACGACACCTGTTGCATCCACAAGTACGAGGAAAATCCGCTATATGACCTCGATTATGGATGAACCCATAAATGTGGATACCGATGCGCTACAAGCAGCGATAGAGCAAATCGCATACTACACGTACGCTATTGCGCGGCGAAAACCAGGGGTAACATCAGATACGACGCAGATTATTGGCGTTGATCCGCATCACCCAGTCGTTGAGATCGCCCAAGGCGATCTGCTGGCCTTGGTGAGTGCCGTCTCGCTGGCCGAATATGATCTCAAGGCACTAGAGGTTCACCTTCAGGATCGCAATTGGCTTGAATTTCTGGCCATGTCGCATCAGCGTGTAATGACGGAACTGCTTGATTCCTATACGTTGCTACCGCTTAAGTTGTGTACGCTCTACATTGATGAGGATCGTGTGCGTGCGGCATTGAATGACAATGCCGAATCGTTTCGCACGGCTCTTGATCGCATTGAGGGTGCTGTTGAGTGGGGCGTTAAGGTGTACTGCAACAAGGCAGTGCTGGAAGTGTGGGCCGCACACTCTGCGCCGCAGCTCAGCCAATTGGCCGCATCGGTTGCGACAGCGACCCCCGGTGCCCGCTACATGCTGGAAAAGCGCCTTGCTCGTGCAGCTCAACAGGCATCCGAAGAACTGAGGAGAACCTATGCCCAGGCGAGCCATAGCCTGTTGTCGGCGTGTGTACGAGCGGCAGAGCAAAACCCGGTGCAGCCGGCGCAGATTCATGGGCACGGCGACGATATGGTGCTAAACGGGGCTTACCTAGTAGACGAGGCCGAAACCGATGCCTTTGCAGCGGCAATTGAGGAATTGCGTACACAGTACGAACCCTGCGGATTCAGCTTTGTGCTGATTGGCCCATGGCCAGCCTATAGCTTCAGCGCAGTTGATACAGGGACCACATAAAATGGAGTCCACCGAGTGGGATATGACCGATGTTACGGTTCTCGATTTACTTGATCGTGCCCTCGACAAAGGCGTGGTCCTCTGGGGTGAATTGGTCATATCAATTGCTGATGTTGACCTCATCTATGTAGGGATAAAAGCAATTCTCTGCTCTGTTGATACCGCCGAAAGAATGCGCGAAGTCGCATGGCAAAAATTGGTCGATTCGCAGCGAAACTAACAGTACCATGAGTATTCTTTACCTCTACGCAATTGTTGATCAGCCTGATCTCGATCTTCCTGGAACCACGGGAATTGATGATACGGCGATTAGTAGTGTGCGCGTCGGCAATCTCATGGCAGTTATCAGCCATGTTGACCGAGACTCGGTTCCATTGAATAAAAACAATCTGCTTTGCCACGAACGGGTCATTGAGGCTCTCATGCACACGCGGGCTGTGCTACCAACCCGATTTGGCACAACAACAGCGCACCTAGAGCAAATTCAGAAGACTCTAGAGGTACATAGTACTGGCTATAGCGCAAATCTGGATCGCGTACGTGGTCGAGTCGAAATTGCGCTACGGGTTGGCTGGGAACCTGAGCCAGAGGAACCCATTATCCGACCACATGCGGCTGATGTTGCCAATGGGTATGACTATATGATGGCATTGCGAGAAAGAACACAAAGCAGCCAGCGTCGTCGCAATGCAGCTATAGATCTTGCCGCTAAACTAACAGCAGGTATTGTCGAACTGGCCGATGCAGTTGTTGAAACCATACTACCGACCCCTCAACTCTTGCTCAAGGCGGCATACCTCGTCCAACACAAGCATGTGCCAGAAATTCGGCAGAGGATTGGGGCATTACGTGCCGCCTATCCCGCCCTTGCGATCCTGGCTACTGGCCCTTGGCCAGCCTACAGCTTTGTGGAAGAAGGTGTTGCATGAACATCCAAGACAATGAAACAGATCTGAGTGTTATCGCCACAGACGAGGACAACAAGCTGATCTGTGCATCAGACAACCTCGCGACCCTCGCAGAGAGCCTTACGACCGTGCGAACGATCGCTCCTAACCGGGTTGTTCTTGACCCAGATAAGGTTGAACAGGGTCTGGCTCAACTTGTCCTGACGGTCATCGAACTTCTGCGCCAGCTTATGGAGCGTCAGGCCATGCGCCGAGTTGAGAGCGGGACGATTGATGACGCGGCAATCGAGCGTCTTGGCCTCGCCTTTATGCGACTCGACGAACGCATGGCGGAGCTAAAGATAACCTTCGGTCTACGTGATGAAGATCTCAACATTGACCTTGGCCCACTCGGCAAACTAATGTAGCCAGTCAGAAAGAGGCAGCCGTGCCGGGTGTCCTCTTGTCTGTGATGCGGGCCGGAATGCCCACTGCCGTCGCGCCAGCAGGCACATCGCTGATGACCACCGCATTTGCTCCAATCACTGCGCCATCGCCAATGGTTATTTGACCGAGTACCCGTGCGCCCGCACCAATAAAAACATTATTTCCAATGACAGGAAAGTCCCATGTGTTGCGCATCCCAATGGTCACTGCTGCAATAATGCTACAGTTCTGACCTATGTGCTTCGGCGAGACCACTGCGCCGATGGGATGAGCGATATATAACCCTCCTTCAATATCTGACCCCACCACAATCTCAAGGCCGTAGCGGCTATAGATCTGCCGTTGTGCGAATCCTACGAAGTAGGGGATGCGCCGATGCTTACACCAGGAGCCAAAGCGATACCACGCCATCGCCCGCAGCGGCATATAGCGAAAGAGCAATGTGAGTACCAGCGTGAGGGTTAGAGGCGTCTCATTATCTATCTGACTAGGCGTGATCCATCGGCGAACATCTTGCTTGAATCGCTCAAATTCTAGCATAGTACTCTTTCCACTGAAATGTGCCGGATGACGTGAGCGGGTGCCGACAGCTAAGGATCGTGGAGGGATATTTTTGGTAACGACACATTAGCTCTGGGATCCGTCACCCTTCTTTTGGCGTAACTGATCAATGACGCTCATGATCATACCTTTGATGAGCAGCATATCTTCGTGAGGGATGATCCGTAGCAAAAGGACAGCCATGCTATAGGTGAGTGCTCCCACAATGATTGATACCACCATGAGGTTGTCGCGAAACCACCAACTGGTACTTACCATAAGCAATCCAGATATCAGGCTGAGTGTGGCTGTCCGCACATTTGACCATTGTAATGTGCCCTTGGGCAGGAGCAAAATGGCTCCAATAACCATGCAGCATTCAGTGATGAGGAAGGAGAGTGCGCCGCCAAGTGCACCGTTTTGGAGAGCATCGCGTGTCCATGGAACGAGGACGAGATCGAGCGGGATGGTGAGAAGGGTTGCGCCAATCATCACAATATTCCACTTGCCAGTGCGGTCGGTTGAGATCAGGAGTTGACCAAGCAGCGTATTCAGATACGTGAAGATCAGCACGATCCCGAGCGTCGCGAGAATAGCGCTGCTGGCGATAAAATCAGGCCCGTAGAGGAGCAGGATAAGGGGTTTGGCAATCACCATGATCCCCATACCAATCGGGATGCTGAGCAGAAACATGAGATCAATACTTCGTCGTGCAATCAATAGCAATTTTTCTTGCGCTGCCACATAACTGCGTGAAAGCGCCGGAAAAACGACCGTGCCAAACGCAACGGGCAAGAACATGAGTGTACTAAAAAGACCAACGGCTGTGTTATACCAGCCCACAGTTTTGGTATCTACAAGCGATGCAATGAAAAGAGTATCAATCTGCTGGTATGCCGTTAATGTTATCCCGGTAACAAGATACGGTGCAGACAAATGAATCATCACTTTTGCTTCCTTCATGCTGAACCGCAAAGGTATTTTTTTGTACTGTTGCAAAATAAAATAGCCCGTGAATAAAATATTAAAAGGTAGGACAATCGAGCTGACAGTCGCGATTGCATAGACTCCATATCCTAGAAAAATCATCAGGAGTGAGATAGTCGTCGTAAGAACTCTGTTGATAACACTACTGATCGATGTTACTTCCATGCGTTCTAGGCCAATTAATACCGAACTAAGGGCTCCGGACACGGTGCTGAACAGGTACGATAGCCCAATAATGGCCGTGATTTCTATAATACGCGGGCTGTATCTTACGAAAAATAAGTATAGACTGACCAGTATGCAGGAGATCATAAAAAAGGCAAATCGGATTACCAAACTTGTGCCAAGAACCTCAGCAGTTTTTTCTGGATGACGAGCAACCGTCTTGGTAATATGCACATCCATTCCGAAGGTAATCAGTACTGATGCGATCGTCCAGATTGAATTAGCAATTGAGAGTTCACCGATCCCTGTGGCACCAAGGTGGCGCGGCAAGAAAATAGCGAGAATGAATGCGATACTCCATGTCGTGAGTTGCGATGCGACCATCATTCCCATGTTCTTTGCGATTTTTTTCCCACTTACCATTGAATAAACCTCTTACCTACTATGCGCCACTGTACATCGGTCTATAACGAGGTAGGCTGCATAAGCAATTTTACATCGTCAATGTAGAATTTAGATACTGTTTTTTCAGTCTTGAAATAAAAACCAGTAACGTATGTATAAGCAGGATCATAAATCAGGTCGTTGAGCCAGACCGTGATCTTAACATGGGTTTTTGGTGGAATAGGTTTATTAATGCCAAGAAAGTAGAGGCGGGTTTCTGAAAAGAGGGGGTGGTTATCAGTAACACGGCCATCGATTTTTACGGATGTATCGTTTTTTACCCAGTACGGATGGGCATTGCTACCGACAATTGTTACGGTCATTGAATCGCTATCAAGCGAATTATCACCGCCGCTCAGATAAAATTGTAGAGCCTGAACTTTACTCCGCGAAAAATATCTTTTAGTTGTCTCGTCCAACGTAAAATAAAGGATGCCTAGGTTGATCTGAGGTTGCGCTTTAAGTGAGAAACGTCCCTGATGAACAAAATCCTGGTTACGCACATCAATTACGACCTGAGAGCTATTCTTGAGTGACCAACCATCACTCAATGTATCATTGTATATCGGCACTGCCATAAGCTTATTTTCGCCTAGAGCAGTGATTGTTGCCTGCGCAATAGTCGTGGGGTTTGTTGTAGGCAGAGAATTTGCATTGCCGAATTCCGGTTCAGTGGTTGGAATAGGTTTAATAGTGGGCTGTATTTCAAATATTGACGAAATAGTTGGTGCGGCATACGGTGGAGATTCTGCTTGGTTTCCACAACTGCCCATCATAAAAATGGATAGCAGTAATATCAGCGGGGTCATACATCGGGGATAGCGAATGGGTAGCATAATGCCCTTAGATATCAGTGGCACGACGGGCCGCTGATTCCGCACGAGCCATACGTGTTAAACGATAAGCTGGGAGAGGCACCGGCCATGCCTTTGGTTGATGATAGGGAGGAGGAATACCTTTATCGAGCATCCAAGGCCAACGCTTTTTGGGAGATTGTACGGGATCGGGCACCCAAGGCCAGCGTTTTACTAGTGTTGGCAGTGGTCGAGCGGCAATAACTTCCAGACTATTGATGAGGCCCATCATTGTGCCGATAAACGTCATGCTAATACCATCCCAGGACATATCAGCGTAGGCGTATGTGAAGTGCATGAATATGTAGAGAGTCGCAGTGAGAGCGACACCACGTAATGGGCCATAAGGCATATTCCAGACGGCACGTCCTCCAACAATCATTGACATGCCAGTGAGAAGGAGCATAGAGATGAATGCTCCAACCCCAGCCTGCATCCAGACCCACATGATTGAGTTGTGGGTAATATACTCCCACAACGTGAAGAAACTAATGTCAGGCATTGGGGCAATGATATGAAATTTATTACCAAATCCAATACCAAAAATTGGCGAATTTTTGATATTGAACATTGAATTGATATTTTCAAGATCACGATAAATATTTGACGCCGCATCGCGACTAGTAGGTTGACCTACTACTGAACGCACGGCACGTGCGATAATCCCGAAAGATCCGGTATTATTCCAGAAGGCTGCGAGGTAGAGCAGGAACACCGTCATTCCGGTAGGTGCAAGGATGAAGAATCGCTTGCGGTTTTCCCGGTAGAGCATCGTCACGATGATCCCGATGCCTAGTCCTAGCGTGAGAAAACCCGCACGGCGATGGTTTGCGAGAAAGCTATAGAGCAGGAACGGCGTCAGGATTGGGAGGATGATTCGCTTAAGAACCGAATCATGATAGAACCAGACGACAATCGCGAAGATAAAAAAGGCGTTAAAGTGGATCGACATTGCATGTTCGCCGATCTGTTCAACGCTGCCGATATCCCAATTGAGAACGGTTCCGATATGCACCACGCCAGCGATACCTTTGTAGGCAATGGTGACAATCATAATCCACATGAGGTAATTTAGGTGAAGGCGGGTCTCAATCAGATTGCTCGTAAGAATCAGCATGAGCGGTATGTAGTAGATTGGACGCACTTCTGTTAGTGCAATTTTAAAGTTACCGCCGCGTGAGATTCCATAGACCAAACCTATTGTGATGAAAAGGGAAAAGAGCAGCGCAAACCAGAAGAGGGGACCTTTGTAGAAGCGGAAACGTCGCTCTACAGCCATCCGACCGAACCACGCAACAAAGGTAAGAATAATGTAGCTTTCAAGTGGACTAAAATTCACTGCACGCGACAAGAACATGAGAGATTCAGGGCTGGAGAAGTTCTTGGAAAAGGGATACCAGAAAAGCAACACCTGATCGCCCATGAGGGCAAATCCGAGGATCATGTACACGCCATAGCGCGGGTTATAGAACAAAGCGACAATGCCAACAAGATAAATGATCCACGGAATCATTGACCATGTCACACCATTGCGTATCATGAGGAAGCTAATGATGCCGCTGATTGACAGCAGACCGATAAACATGAGCCACCACGAGATCTGAGCACGCCGCATATATGCGGCGGCCGTGGGTGCTTGCTTGGGCAGAAATGTATCAATAAACATAGAAGACGTTACCGGGTAGTCACGCTGTAGCTACTTGGCAGCCAGTACCACATCGCCTTCCTTGAGTCCACTAATAATTTCGATCTTGTCTGGGGTAACAATGCCGATCACCACCTCCACACTTTTATCTTTATCAGCGACACGCATTGTGACGCTGCTCCGATCTCGAACGGTGCGAATGGCTGCGGGTGGCAAGTAGAGTGCGTTCGTCTTTCTGCCAAGAACAACACTGATCTCAACTTGGTCGCTAGGATCAAAACTCAAGCCCTGCGCATCAAAGGCAAAGTTATAGGTCGTGTCTGTCGTTACCGTGCCATCGGTCGGGACAACCGGCACCTTCGTGATCGTCCCGCTAAAGGTTTTATCCTTATAGCGCGAGGACGTGATCGCTATTGCTTGGTTGACGTTGAGTTGAGGTACAGCACTACGACCGCTGGCAAGAATAGCGGCATGATTGGTAATGAGACTCAGGCGTGTGATATCTACCAGCGTAACGACGGGATTCCCTGCCGTCATGGGTGAACCGGGGGTTGTGTTGATTGATAGAACCTCACCGCTAATGGGTGAGTAAAGCTGGCGTGAGGTAATCTGACTCTGGATCTGCGTGATCTGGAGCTTGTTCACTTCAACTGCCTTCAGCAACGTAGGGTCAGTTGTTGTCCGTTGACGGGCCTGAGCGACCGCGATTTCTGCGGAACGAACCGCACGCATCTTGTCGGCGATGACAAACTGATCCGCGCCTTTAAGCAGACCATCGAGTTGTGCTTTAGCAAGATCGAGCTTTGATTCTGCATCGCTCACGACTGCTGCCTCATTATTACGAGCCGTATCGTAGGTAATGAGAGCTGTCTCTATGGCCGCCTGGGCCGCATGCATCTTATCCTCTAGCTGCTTCACCTGAATCTGGAGATCTTTAGCCGCCTGTCCGGTTGCTTTCTCAAGCTGAACAACAGCATCGCCATAATCCCTTTGGGCGCTTTGGAGATCGACGACCGCCTTCTCCATATTGGCTTTAGCTTGGTTCTTCGCTTGAGATGCATTGTTCCGCACGGTCTCTAGGTTTGCCTGAGCCTGACGGACAGTCGCACGAGCCTGCGCAAGAACTACGGCGGAAGGTGGTGCTTTTGTTCGCTCAAGATCGATCTGTGCGGTCTCAAGGTTTAGTTGGGCCTGCTGCACATCAAGCTGACCGATCCGTGTAGCCTGATCAATGGCGCGTTGTGACTGTTCAACGGTAAGCTGGGCATTACTGAGTTGGGTTTCGAGATCGGCAAGGTCGAGTTGGGCGACACGATCACCCTCCTTGATTGTCTGCCCAGGCTTGACAAAAACAGTCTTGACGACGCCATCCTGGGAAAAAGAGAGCGGGTATTGGGCTGGCGTCACCTTTGCGGCAAAGGTAAGCAAATCCTCAAGGGTGGCGCGTTGAACCGTGTAGGTTACGGCTGAAAGCGGAGTAGCTGTTGTAACAGCAGTAGTGGTTGTATCTGTTGTGGCGAACCCCGCCACCTCGCTAGTGGATGCAGGTGTGCTAGAAACGGTTGGCTTGCTTTTAGAAGAGCAAGATACTAACAGGAGCATCGCCACACAGATACTGAGAGCATTTATACGCTTCATAGGTGATCACTGACACTTTCTACGTACCTACGCGTACGACTACCAAATCCCTGCTTCATCCCAGCGTGCTATTTCGGGGATGATCCTAAAGCAAGTCAAGATTTTGTGTCTCAGACCTACCCCTCAAAATCGGGCCACTGCATATCTTTCTGACTTACCTCAGTGGGAGGGAGCGGCCATCTAATATTGAATGCAGGATCATTGTAGCGCACACCCGCCTCGGCGCTAGGCATATATCTCTGGGAAACCTGGTACATCACCTCGACATCATCCACAAGGGTCTGGAAACCGTGCGCAATGCCCTCGGGGACATAGAAGGCGCGGCGGTTCTCTGCGGTAATCTCGACACTCATCCAGTGCTTGTAGGATGGAGAGTCGGGGCGCAGATCAATGATCACATCAAGAATGGCCCCACGGACACAGCGTACAAGCTTTGTCTCGGCGTGGGGAGCGTAGCGAAGATGCATGCCACGTAAAGTACCTTTGGTACGGTTGTACGAGAGGTTCACCTGGGCAACCTGTGAGACGAGGCCACGACTCTCGAATTCGTCAGGAGACCACGTACATGCAAAGAAACCGCGATGATCATCAAATCGCCGGATATCAATAATGAATGCGCCTACGATCTCGGTGGGCGTAAAAAACATATTCTACCTCAGGGACAGCGGAAGCCTACTCCTATGTGGCGCTGGCAACGCGACGATCTGGCGCGGGGATGCGCTCCATGATGGCCTTGCCGATCTCAATTGAGGCGGTCGCCGCCGGTGATGGCGCATTACATACATGAATCGCTCGCCCACTACTGATGATCACAAAGTCATCCATCAGCGTGCCATCATGCATAAGAGCCTGCGCACGCACGCCGGCGTGGGTTGGTACCACATCTCGGGCGCTGATCTCAGGGATAATGTGCTGCATGCTTCGTACGAAGAGTGCTTTGCTGGCCGAGCGTAGCATCTCTTTGATGCCCTCGTCCATATACTTGCCGGCAAGTTTCCAGAAGGCGGGGTAGCTCAGCACTTCGCTCAGGTCGCGCAGATCAATATCCGTCTTTTTATAGCCCTCGCGCTTGAGAGCTAACACCGCATTTGGGCCAGCGTGGACGGTGCTATCAATCATGCGGGTAAAATGGACTCCCAGAAAAGGGAAATTGGGATTGGGCACGGGGTAGATCAGACCCTTCACCAGGTGACGTTTTGCGGGCACCAGTTCGTAATATTCACCACGGAAGGGAATGATCTTCATGCCCGTGCGAGCACCCGCAAGGCTGGCGACCCGGTCGCTCTGCAAACCCGCGCAATTGATCAGAAACCGTGTCTGCATGACCCCTTGGCTTGTCTCTACGATCACCACATCACTGCGCTCGGCAATGGACATGACTTTCGTACCCAGACACAGATCACCGCCGTGATCACGGACGATCCGGGCGTACGCCTCCGTTACCTGGGTGTAGTTCACAATCCCCGTACTCGGGATATAGATGCCGGAAACGGCCCGCACGTGTGGTTCGCGCTCGCGAATCTGATCGGGGCCGACCCGCTGCGCCTCCAGACCGTTCGCCAGAGCGCGCTGGTAGAGATTTTCTAGCGCCGCTTGTTCACCAGGCGCGGTTGCGACGATCAGCTTGCCACAGACCTCATAGGCAATCCCATGCTCCTGGCAAAAATCTACCATTGAACGCTGACCCTTGCGGGCGAACTGGGCTTTCAGGCTGCCAGGCTTATAGTACACCCCCGCGTGGATGACCCCGCTATTATTGCCCGTCTGATGGGCAGCCCAACAAACCTCCTTTTCGCAGACCGCCACTTGAGCCCAGGGGTAGTGTTGTGTGATCGCCATTGCTGTCGAAAGACCGACGATTCCGCCCCCTACGATCAGAAAATCATATATTTTTTGCATGATGTAAGCAGGTGGTAAGGGCATATCGACATACACCCCTACCCATCCCCCTATGGCTTAGATCTCGCCAAGCTGATGTAGTTTCTCACGGAACCACGGAATGGTGAGTTCCAAACCTTCGCGCATGCTTACCTTCGGCCCCCAGTTCAAAAGGGTGGTCGCTCTGGTAATGTCGGGCTGACGTACCTGAGGATCGTCCTTTGTGCGTAGATCTTTGGTGATCGTCCCACCCTTGTTATCCACCAACTCATTCACAAGATCAGCAAACTCCTTGATCGTAAATTCGCCGGGGTTGCCGATATTCACTGGATCTACTTCGTTCGAGTGGAGCAGCCGATAAATCCCGTCAACCAAATCGCTCACATACTGGAATGAGCGGGTCTGCATCCCATCACCGTAGAGGGTGAGTGGTTCACCGCGTAGAGCCTGAGCGATAAAGTTTGGCACCACACGCCCATCACGCAGGCGCATGCGTGGACCATAGGTATTGAAGATACGCACAATGCGTGTATCCACCGCGTGAAACGTATGGTAGGCCATGGTGATGGCTTCCGCGAAACGTTTCGCTTCATCATAGACACCACGCGGCCCAACCGGGTTCACATAGCCATAGTAGCTTTCAGGCTGGGGGTGAACCTGTGGATCGCCATAGACCTCGGAGGTTGAGGCAAGCAGGAAGCGCGCATTCTTTTCTTTGGCGAGGCCAAGGACTTTATGGGTACCAAGTGCGCCCACCTTCAAGGTTTGGATGGGCAACTCCAGGTAGTCAATCGGTGAGGCTGGCGAGGCAAAGTGGAGAATAGCATCCAGGGGGCCATCAACGTAGACGTAATTGGTGACATCGTGCTTGACGAACGTAAATCGCTCGTGTCCAGCCAAGTGGGCAATGTTGTCCGTCGTCCCGGTGATGAGATTGTCCATCACGATCACCGTGTGACCCTCGGCCAAGAAGCGATCACTGAGGTGTGATCCAAGAAACCCCGCCCCGCCCGTGATGAGAACACGCATACCAAAATTCTCCTCACTCCTATGCGGCTCGTCCGCCTAGGACGTGTCAATGTCGTCTATAATCGAGATCGCTATCTGAAAGCCATTGTACACCACACACCAGTGATAAGGCACTCATGGACTCTCTTGTCGTTCCCTTTGGCGATTTGCGTCGTCAGAATGCTGCGCTACGTGTCGAACTCGATGCGGCTATCGCCGGTGTGATTGAGAGCGGCTGGTATATTCTCGGTCATGAAGTTACGGCCTTTGAGGAAGAATTCGCAACCTACTGCGGAGTTGCTCACTGCATTGGGGTGGCGAGCGGTGCCGAGGCTCTCTATTTGGCTCTCGTGGCCCTCAGCGTAGGCCCTGGCGCGGAAGTAATCACGGTCGCCAATGCGTGTATGTATCAGGTCGCGGCCATTCTCCAGGCCGGTGCCCGCCCGGTATTGGTTGATGTCAACCCCGTAACCCAGACGATGGATCCAGACGCACTGGCAGCCGCGATCACGCCGCGTACGCAGGCGATCATGCCGGTTCACCTTTTTGGTCGCCTCGCCGATATGCCTGCGATTATGGCAATCGCCCACCGCCACGGTATTCCGGTCGTTGAGGATGCGGCTCAGGCCCACGGTGCGTGGGCAGACGACATCAACGGAGTCCAGCGCAAAGCGGGAGCCTGGGGAACAATCGCCTGTTTTAGTTTTTATCCCTCCAAGAACCTGGGTGCGCTCGGGGATGGGGGTGCCCTGACAACAGATGACCTCGCTCTGGCAGATCGCCTACGCCGACTGCGGATGTATGGGTGGGGACGTAAGTATCATACCGCCGACCTCGGTGGGCGTAACTCGCGCCTTGATGAACTTCAAGCCGCCCTGCTGCGCGTCAAGCTGCGCTATTTGGATGCAGGAAACGCTGCCCGTCGCGAGCGAGCCAGGTGGTACTCTCAGCTCCTTGCCGATTCGCCCGTACACCTTCCCTCTGATGTCCCCGGCCATATGTACCACCTATACGTCATCGAGTCCGATCAGCGTGATCATCTACGTGCCCATCTTCAGGCTGCTCGTATTGGCTGTGATGTCCACTACCCAGAGCCTGCCCATCTCCAGCCGGCCTATGCTGATTGTGGCTACAGCCTCGGCAGCTTGCCCCACACCGAGGCTCTGGCAGGACGAATCCTCTCCCTGCCCATGTTCCCTGAACTCCGCCGGGACGAGGTTGAGCATGTGGCATCCGCAATAATCCAGAAATGTTCACAATGACCCCGATTCTTACCGTTGCCGACTATTTCGCCGGTGCCCGCGTGCTGATCACGGGTGGCCTTGGCTTTATCGGCGCAAACCTGGCGCACCGCCTGCTTGATCTTGGCTCAGACGTCACGTTGGTGGACTCACTGATTCCCGAGTATGGCGGCAACATTCACAATATCATCGGCATCGAAGATCGCTTGCGGGTGAATATTGCCGATGTCCGTGATGAGTACTCAATGAACTATCTTGTTCAGGACAAGGATTATCTATTCAACCTTGCGGGACAGACCAGTCACATGGACTCGATGCGCGATCCTTACACTGATCTCGAAATCAATTGTCGGGCTCAGCTCTCGATCCTGGAAGCGTGTCACAAGCGCAACCCGACGATCAAAGTCGTCTACGCCAGCACGCGCCAGATCTACGGGCGGCCCGACTATTTGCCTGTAGATGAGCGGCATCTGTTGCACCCCACTGATGTCAACGGCATCAACAAAATGGCCGGTGAGTGGTATCACATCCTCTACAATAATGTCTACGGGGTACGCGCATGCGCCCTGCGCCTGACCAATACCTATGGCCCGCGCATGCGGGTGAAAGATGCGCGCCAGACCTTCTTAGGTATCTGGATCAAAAATCTTTTGGATGGTGTACCGATCCAGGTTTGGGGCGATGGCATGCAGATCCGCGATTTTACCTACGTGGACGATTGTGTTGAAGCGCTCTTGCTGGCCGCCTCAACACCCAGCGCCCACGGCCAAATCTTCAACCTTGGCAGCGATGAAACCATCAATCTAAAAAACTTGGCCGCCCTCGTGGTTGAGATTGTCGGTGTCGGTAGCTATGATATTATCCCTTATCCACCCGACCGCAAACCCATTGATATTGGCGACTACTATGGCGACTATCGGTTTATCCAGGGGCGACTTGGCTGGCGCCCGCAGGTCGGTCTTCGCGAGGGACTTGCGCGCACGATAGCCTTCTACCGCGAGAATAAGCAATTTTACTGGTGAGATGATACATGCAGAACCTCCTTATCACCGGCGGAGCCGGATTCATCGGCTCGAACTTCGTCCACTACATGCTGGAGAAGTACCCCGCCTACCGCATTGTGGTCTACGACAAGCTCACCTACGCCGGTCGGATGGAGAACTTGGAACGGGCCAAAGATAACCCGCACCTGGTCTTTGTGCGCGGCGATATTTGCGACATTGATGCGGTACGCGCTGCCGTGGACGAGCATACCATTGACACCATCGTCAATTTTGCCGCCGAGACTCACGTGGATCGCTCGATCCTTGAGCCAGACGCCGTGGTACGTACCAATATCAACGGCACCTGGGCGCTGCTGGAGGTGGCCCGCGAACGGAAGTTGGAGAGGTTCCACCAAGTTTCAACGGATGAGACGTATGGAACGATCCCCGAGCCGCAGCGCTCCCAAGAGGGCGACCCCCTAGAGCCACGTAGCCCCTACTCGGCCAGTAAAGCCGGTGCGGAACACCTTGTCTACGCCTACTTCATCACCTACGGCCTGCCTGTCACTACTACTCGCGGATCCAATAATATCGGCCCATTCCACTACCCCGAGAAGGCCGTCCCGCTCTTCGCAACCAACGCGATTGACAATATCCCCCTGCCGATCTACGGCGATGGACTCCAGGTACGCGATTACCAGTACGTCCTTGACCACTGTGAGGGGATCGATCTGGTGCTGCACAAAGGCCAGTTGGGCGAGATCTATAACGTAGGTACGGAGGTAGAGACACCAAATATCGAGATGGCCCGCAAGATTCTCGATATTCTGGGTAAGCCCCACAGTCTGCTCCAGCACGTCACGGATCGAGCCGGACACGATAGGCGCTATGCCCTGGATTGTCGCAAGTTGCGTGCCCTTGGCTGGCGTTCCCAGCATAGTTTTGATGCGGCGCTAGAGCGGACAGTGCGCTGGTATGTCGAAAACGAGGATTGGTGGCGACCCATTAAGTCGGGGGAATACCTGGAGTACTATAAGAAACAGTACGGCGAACGTTGAACACATCCAAAGGATTTTCTATGCAAAAACGACGTTTTTTACTTATTCTTCTCGTAAGTCTATTGACACTGAGCGGATGTTCAACGTCTACAAATCCTACGTCCCCCTCAGGGACACGTCCTCAGCCCTCAGCACAGACATCTAATCCGGATAGCACGACTCCGCCACCGGAAGTCAAGGAATCGCCCACCGCCATTCCTCCGCCCGACGATGGCCGGCCCGTGATCAGCATAGATGCGAATGGGACGACTCTTCCCTTCGATAAGCGACTGTTCGGCACCAATCTCCCCGCGTGGCTCGGCCCAGATAGACTAAAGAATAATGACATCCGCGCCCGCACAGTGGCGCTCGGTTCACCACTGTTGCGTCTCCCCGGCGGCAGTTGGAGCAGCGCCTACCATTGGCTGGCCTGTGAAATGGGCGATAGCAAGGATTGTTACTGGACGTGGGCGGCGAAACCGACAGACTTTCTCAATTTTGTGCGTGCCACAGGGACGCAAGCGATGTGGACGGTCTCGATGAACGGGACATCGAAGGAAGCCGCTGCCTTGGTGGCGTTCTTCAATGGCTCGGTGAATGATACAACCCTGATTGGCGTTGATATCCACGGTCAGGATTGGAAGACGGTCGGCGACTGGGCAAAGCTACGAGCCAAAAATGGAAATCCCGACCCCATGCCGATCACGCTTTGGGAGGTGGGTAATGAGGTCTATGGAGGTAAACCCGGTAGCGGTGGCAGTTTGTGCGCAAGTTGGGGATGGGAAGACATCTGGACATGTGATGGCACCGAGTATATGCTCGGCAAGGGTTCCGGTAATGACCGCCATGAGGGTTACCTCGAATTCCGTGCAGCCATGCGCGCTGTCGATCCGACCATCTTGGTTGGTGCCGTTGGAGTGCCACACCCCGGCGATTGGTCAGGCTGGGGGAATAAGGTGATCGAGAAGGGCGGAGAAGATCTCGATTTCTATAGTATTCACTTCTACCCATACAGCAAGCAACCCAGGAACACGGCGGATATTCTTGCTCGTCCCCAGAACATCTGGAAAGATGTCATGGACACGACCAATGCCGCCTTTGATGAACTCGCCAACGGTCGCCGCATTCCCGTTGCCATTACCGAATACAACTTAGTGGCATTCCAAGATCTTGATAACGATCAGATGATGACCAAAGCTGCCAACGCGCTTTTCATCGCCGACATGATCGGGCAGATGGCCATTAATGGGGTGACAATGGCAAATCAATGGGCGCTAGCGAATGGGAAGGCTAATAATGGTACCGATTACGGGATGCTCAATACCGATAGCGGCGAACGTAATCCGCAGTACTATGCAATAAGGCTCTGGAGCCAGTTCGGCAATACACTTCTGCCTGTTGATTCACCCTTGCCCAACGATACAACTCTTAGCGTCTACGCTGGCCAAGCGGAGGATGGATCGTTTAGCATCTTGGCCATTAACAAGACAGGTGATGCTCTCGATGCTCGGCTCCAGATTGCCGGGGCATCTGGCGTTCTCCACGCCTCAGCAGACATTTTTAGCGCCAATAATCTCGATGCAACAGAGAGCATCTTTAACGGTGTCACAAACCCCGCCAGCGACTTCTCCGACGCACCAGCGAAAGATCTCGGAACGGCCAACGGCTTTCTCGACTATTCCTTCACACCATACTCCATAACACTGATTCACCTCAAACCCTAGGGGGTCGTCACCGTGGCAAAACTTCTCTCGATCCTGACACGCCTGCTGCTGGCCGGCGAGGTAGGTCTTGCGCTCATTACAGACTATCTGCTTCTGCTCACCGCAGCGGCTCTGTTTGCGAAACGGAAAACACCACCACGCAACGGCGAGCCATCGCACCGCTTCGTGATTATGGTGCCTGCCCACAACGAAGAGCGATTGCTCCCCCAGTTGCTGGACAGCCTGGGACAGCTTGACTACCCACAGGCACTCTACACGGTGCATGTCGTCGCCGATAACTGTCGTGACCGCACAGCAGAACTGAGCCGAGCCAAGGGAGCAATTGTTCACGAGCGATTCAACGAGGAGCTACGCGGCAAGGGCTACGCGCTGGAATGGCTCCTCCAACAGATCTGGGAGCGCGGTGATGCCCATGATGCGGTAGTCATTCTCGACGCAGATTCGATCGTGTCACCAAACTTCCTCACCGTGATGGATGCCCGCCTCTCTCGGGGCGAACGGGTGATCCAGGCGTACTACGCAGTACGCGCACCCGAAAGTGCCCGCAGCGCCGGTATCCGCGCCGTGGCCCTGACGGTGCTGCACTACCTGCGCCCACAGGGACGGATGGTATTAGGCGGGTCAACCGGACTCAAAGGTAACGGCATGGTCTTCGCCGCCGACATCCTGCACACGCATCGCTGGACGGCATCACTCACCGAAGATATTGAGTACCACATGGATCTCATCCGGGCCGGTGAGCGGGCAATGTTCGCCCCCGATGCGGTCGTCTGGGCGGAGATGCCGGATAGCCTCAAGGCATCACAGACTCAGAACGAACGCTGGGAGCGTGGGCGCATGGAGATGATCCGCACGTACGTACCCGGCTTGATCCGCGAGGGACTACGTCAGCGAAACTTCCTGCTGCTGGACGCAGCAATTGAGCAGTTGATTCCGCCCTTTTCTGTAGTAGCTGGACTCAGCATCATCGCCTTGCTGTCCGCCCTGCTGCTGCGCAGCCCCCGAGCCATCGCTCAGGCAGTAGCTATCATCATCGGCCAGATGATCTACATCTTGGCGGGACTCTTCTTGGCCCGTGCGCCGCGCACGGTCTACCAAGCACTCCTTTTCGCCCCGGCCTTTATGCTCTGGAAAATCTGGCTCTACGTACGGATGTTGCTCGGGATTAAACCGGGTGGCTGGGTTCGCACGGCGCGGAATAATTGAATCCATAGCACACCCCCAGTGATATTCTCGTCTTGGGATTGCGTGCGAGTGTTCATTGTGCTACACTCGCACGTACGTACGTGCGTACGTCCTTTTCCAACTGAGTTTTGGGTGTTTCGACGTGCAATCCATCATCAAACAACCGAAGGTACTCAATGTCTTCGCATCCCAAAATCACGGCTGTTGTTTGTACACGCGACCGGGGCGAAAGAGCCGTTCTCGCGATCCAAACTATTTTGGACAATACGCACCCCAACTTTGAGGTGTTCCTGATTGATCAGAGTACAACTAGCGAAACAGAGCAAGCGGTAGCACAATTCCTCAGTGATCAACGCTTTCAGTATGTGCATACAACAACGCATGGGTTAGGACGAGCACGCAACATTGCTCTACAACTTGCCCACACCGACATTGTCGCCTTTACTGACGATGATTGCAGCGTGCCTCCACAGTGGTTAGAGGTCATTTCTGCTACCTTCACCCGCCATCCCGGCGTGACCGTGATCTTTTCAAATGTTGAGCCTGGTCCTCATGACGCAACTGCCGGATTCATTCCCGCCTACAATCGTAGCAAAAACCAACTTATTAGGAATTTCCGGGATAAATGCCGCTCTCGCGGAATCGGGGCGAGTATGGCAGTTCGGCGTGTGCCCATCCTCACCATCGGTGGATTCGATGACGAGCTTGGGGTTGGAAGTTTCTTTCCTTCGTGCGAAGATGCTGATATTGCCGTACGCGCTATCGCAATGGGGCAGTGGGTTTACGAGACAAGCGAGGTAGCGGTTATTCACTATGGCTATCGAACATGGAAGGAGGGCAAGGATCTGGCAAAACGTGATTGGGTTGGGATAGGTGCCGCTTACGTTAAGCCGATCAAAGCAGGTTACTGGAAAGCCCTGATCCTCGTACTCTATGAAGTTTTAATGCCCTGTTTTCTGGAGCCGCTTTCTGCACTGCTACGGCTACGTCCACCAAGGGGACTAGGACGACTTATTTTCTTCTTTCGAGGATTTACAAGGGGGCTGTGCCAGCCGATTGATCGCAACTTGATTGTCTATCGAATTAAGCCCAGATCGTTGATACCGACAAAAACATGAATTGTGTGACGTGGAACAAACCTGAGCCAGCGGGCGCTACACCAACAGTTGCTGGATGAGTGCAAGCAAATCCTTCAGGTTGACCGGCTTCGTGATGTATTTATTAGCGCCGGCAGCAAGACAGAGTTCCTGATCTCCCGGCATTGCCAGTGCAGTCAGCGCAATAATTGGCGTCGTTGCAAAGTCAGGCATGTCCCGTAAGTAGCGAATCGCCTCCAACCCATCCATTTCAGGCATCTGAATGTCCATCAAAATCACATCCGGTGGTGTCTTGGTGGCCAAATCAACAGCTTCTCTCCCGTTGCGAGCAATGATCACATAGTACCCCTTAGCTCGTAGGTATTCCGCGATCACAATAATATTGATGTCGTTATCCTCGGCCAGCAAAATTCGTTTGGATTCCTGCCGATATCGCAGGATCTGATTCACAACAATCGTAGAGTCCTTAACTTCTTGCACCGAGGACACAGTGCCATTTCCTAAGAGACGGGTATGCAGGAAGTCGTTGGGATGCGGTGATTCCTGCACGAGTGGTGGGTGATAGGGCAGAGTGATGGTAAAACAACTGCCTTTGTTCGCGGTACTTTCCACCGTAACGCTCCCCCCGTGCAGTTCGGCGAGGCGACGCACCAGCGCCAACCCCAGCCCCGTCCCTTCGTGGCTACGGCTTAGGCCGGCATCAAGCTGCTGGAAGGGCTGGAAGAGACGAGCCAGATCATCAGGTGCAATCCCAATGCCCGTATCGTATACGAGAAAACAAATCACTCCTGCTGTCACGTTCGTCGTCACTTCTAGCCGCACCTGACCATTGATGGGTGTGAACTTGACTGCGTTGTTCAACAGGTTCACGAGCATCTGTTTCAGTCGCCGTGCATCAACCTCCATTTCAGCCATTGGGTCATTCAGATGCAAAGCAACTTTAATTGATTTTTTGAGCGCCATTTCTTTGACAAACATGAGACTGGATTGGCATATATCAGCAACTGCGATGGTATCGAGTTGAATTTCCAGACGTCCGGCTTCAACTTTTGAAAGGTCGAGAATATCGTTGATCAGCGAGAGCAGGTGACGACCACTCGCCTCGATGTGGGAAAGCGAGATCATCTGGCGCTCATTGATCGGACCCGCAATCTCTTCCTGGAGTGACTCGCTGAGGGCGAGGATCGCATTGAGCGGCGTGCGCAGCTCATGACTCATATTGGCCAAAAATTCATCTTTGGTTCGCCCTGCTCGTGCGAGTTCGGCGTTGGCCTGGCGCAAGGTTTCTTCAACCTTCTTCTCGGTCGTAATGTCACGCATGGTCGAGAGGTAGTACTGGTGTCCGCCGATGGTTAGCCCGAACATGCGCGCCCCCACATCACGGATCGTTCCGTGTATGTCGGTGAGTCTAAAATCTGTCGTGGTAAGCTGGTTGTAGAGAGGGGAGGGATTAACAATATTTGTTTCCCCATCTACAAATTGCTTGTGGGACACCAACCCCATGTCATCCAATGTATAACCTATGAGCTGATCGGCACGATAGCCCGTTAGACGCTCGAATGCCCGGTTCATCCGTGTCATTCGACCCTCATCGTCAAATAAGATCACCGCATCTGGAGATTCTTCAAAGAGCAAGCGAGTTTGTTCCTCACTCTCGCGAAGTGACTCCTCTACGCGATTTCGGGCGCTGAGTGTCTCAAGGAAGGTGTTGAACCAACGATTGAGTTCGGCAACTTCATCCGTTCCTCGCACAGGTAGCGGAGTGTCCCATCCCGGCGTACTTGCTTGGAGAAGCTGAAGGTGATGGGTGAGATTACGGAGCGGGATGACAATCTGCTGTGAGGCAAAGGTAGCCACAATGACGACGATAATACCTGCTACCACGAGGGCCAGGAACATCGTGATTCCAATTGTTGACGCACGAGAATCTAAGGTGGCAACGGGCACCATGCTGAGTATCGTCCAGCCACTCAAGCTCGATGTCGTGTAGGTCAACAACATCGTCTGTCCGTCAATGACTTGGGTCAAGGTTCCACGTGACCCCTGGAGCGCATCGCGGATAGTATGGTGAATCGTTGTCCCCAAAAAGGCAGGGTTAGGGTGATACATGATCCGATCTTGTGTATCAACGATCAGGAATAACGCTCCCTCCCCGATGTTGCCGCGATCAAAATGGCTACGGAGTTCATCAACGTTGGAGTTAACCAGCAGCATACCGACTGGTTCGGATGTCGCAGAGCCACGGGTTGTATTCAAAATCATGCGAGCAGCCGTGATCACATGCTGCTGATTTGATTTAGCATTAACATTGTGTTCAATTCCCGCCCACACCACATTCGGGCTATCGGCACGTGCTTCGAGGAAGAGCTGGTCAATTACATCGGTGCGAAGCTGCGAGACATCAAGCGTGTCACCGACATGGTAGTGAACACCGTGCATGGTAAAAATATCAAGGGATACCAGCCCTTGCAGATTGCTATAGCCATCAAGGATGTAGCCAATCCTCGCTTGGGTCGCAAGGTTGGTATAGGCATTCGTCTGTGCGTCGTTTGCGAGAGCATTGGTGATCTCCTCGACGCTCACCAGATTCGCAATCAGACTCGCAACTTGTTGTGATTGGAGATCCAGATAGGCACTCTGGGCATCCACAAGAGCCTGTGTAAAGCGAATGGCCTCATCATGCACAATTGTGCGCGACACCTGATACGCAGAGATACCCACGATGAGGAGCGGGAGCGCAGCGGTGAGCAGTAGGAAGGCTATGAATTTATGGGTAAGGTTGGTGCCAATTTTCATAGGTCAGATCTGAGGTAAAAAAGTGTCCCTCGCTCTTAGATCAACCGTTCGGAACAGAGTACCCGCTACCGCTAGGGCATTGGTACGCCCCAGCGATAGCGGGTATTCTGTTCCGAACCACCACCGCATTGCTGCGGCTCAAGATCATGGCAGCGTGTCACGCTGTACCCCAGCCTAGCGTGCTAATCGTTGCTAATCTGCCCACGGGAGTAGCGTCGCGTGCGTTGATAGCTGAGCAAATTACCCTTTTCATCGAGAGTGACTTCGTAGGTAGCCAGAATATCGGATGCCTCAGGAATTCGCTTCAGTTCGACTAGTTCGGCGACAATATGCCAGCCATCTTCGTTGTGGCTTAGGCCTGACACAGTGCTGGCCTTCAGTCCAGTGAGCGCCGTCAGTTGTTCCTTGGCGCGGGCGGCAATCTCGGGGATGCTCAGGGCCATGATGGTAGACTCCTCTTTTGTCTTCATGCTGATTCTGCCTCACGGGCAGAGTTAAATGTGCGGATTTGCTTCAGAAGCTCCAGGAGCGGATCTTCGGCGATTATCGGCTCGTTCGAACAAATTTTCGGCGATCCAGATGATGCCGTTGATTGGCCCAGTCAGGGGCAGAGCCAGGAGATCGAACGGATCATTCCTGGCGCAACACGAAGCTCATGCAGGAAATTAAACGCACATTGGACGGCATGCACATACGGCCTTGCTTTGAGGGCAAAGCGATTAATCTTGGTTGTGATCTTCAATCGCTCAAGCGTGATAGAGCCATCATGTATGGCAAAAATGTGGTTGGCTTGGATTGTGATCGTGTGAGTGAGCGAATGTTCCAACGATGCATTCTGCTTCAATAAAGGTCAAGAATCCCGTCGCTTGTCATCGTGTAGAGTGTACCATAGTATCCAAAAGCCTCGCGTTGCACCGCATGGCTTGACATTTGACTAGCGCCAACTTCTCCCTCCCCCCGTAAAATGCCTGCCATGAGAGCGCCTTGCCCCCGTAGTCTGCCCGTAGTCTGCCCGTAGTCTACCGTAGTCTGCCGTAGTCTGCCCACAGGCCCTCCCGTATAAAAATTAGTTTTATCTCCGGAGAGACAGTCTCGATCCATGTAACTATACTGAGGGCAAGTAACATCAATGCAGAGACAACGAAGCACAACATCCACGCACCCACGATACACTCAGCAAACCGGCCAATAACATCCATCTCACATCCAAAAGGAGCACGATCATGCTTTACGAGAACACACAACCACGTCTAAGCCAACTCAATGGCAATATCTACGCTTGTTTGGATGGCTACGATGCGAACGCCCGCCGACACGCTGAGATACAAGACATCCACGCGCACGTGCATGAGTACGGTGCCATCTCCCTCAAGAATAGCATCGAGACGGACAAGGAGGTTCACGTTCACGTTCGCTGGAGCATGTATGGCGATCAGAACCCCTTTATCACGGGTGCATGGCGCGTCAGTGCCGTCCTCGAGTCGCTACAGCCCGGTAACATCCAGCGGATCGCATTCACTCCGGGAACGACGATTGCCCTCACCCCTCGGCGTGGCCCCGTTGACTACGAGACGTGGGTGAAGATCCCAGCCAATACCGTCACGCTCAACGAGGATGAGTACAGCAAATCTTATAAACTGGTTGTGACCATAACCTACAACGCACCCAGCATCCCAACGGTTCCGCCAAGCAGCGGGGTTGAGGCTCTGGCACTCCAGTCTCACTTCGTTCTGGTCACTCCAATGGTCTATCGAAAATCAACGGGAAGTCCCGATCCGACGACTGACTGCGTGGATGGGCCGGAACTTCAGTTCTACATCGTGACGTGAGGAATAGGTCAGACCCTCCTAATCGTTGACAGAACATAACCCGTAAAGCCCAGGAGAGTACATCCTGAGCTTTGCGGGTTTCGCCTGTTTTAGATTGTTCGAGCTAAACGTTAATTCCTGTCATGCATTCAACAAGCCGCACTCGCGAGCGAACTGCACCAAGTCATCCTGATTTTTCAGGCCAAGTTTGTGGAGCAGATTCGTGCGGTGCGTTTCCGCCGTACGCGGGCTCATGGTCAGTCGGTCGGCAATCTCGGCGTTGTCGAGGTTCTGGGCGATAAGGACGAGTACTTGGCGTTCGCGGGCAGTCAGCATATCAGACCAATCAACTCGCCGCTCGATAGCGGGTTGGTGCAAGTATGCGCTGATCATGCGTTCGGCCAAAGGCGGGCTAAGGTAGTGTTCACCTCGCAACGCCATTCGGATGGCGTGGACAAGATCGAGCGCATCGGCATCCTTCAGCACGTAGCCGGCGGCTCCTGCCTCCAATGCCTCGTGAACGTAGGTATCTTCCGCGTGCATTGAAAAGATGATGACGCGGGTACTGGGTGAACCTGTGCGTACTTGGCGAAGAACTTCCAGACCATTCATGCCAGGCATCTGGAGATCGACCACTAAGATATCAGGACGAAGCCGAAGGGTGAGCGCGAGTCCGGAAACCCCATCGGCAGCTTCGCCTTCTATTTTCCATTCCGGCTCGGCACTGAGAGTAGCCCGCAACCCATTGCGCACCATTGGATGGTCATCAACAAGCACCAGTGTTGTCATGGTTTAGACTCCACACTCGGCAAGGGCAACTCAGCGATGATCCTCGTGCCGCTTCCCGACCCCGATTCGATGGTGAGTATCCCACCGATGAGTTGCACCCGCTCATACATTCCGCTCAGCCCACTCGTTGTCTGCACCGTCATAGCCGCTAAGGAATCAAAACCCCGTCCTTGATCATCCACACGCAACATCAAGTGTGTCGCATTGGCAAGTAAGCGCACTGTGGCCATATGCACACCCGCGTGACGGGCCACATTGGTAAGCGACTCCTGGATAATACGATAAGCGACGGTTTCAACCTCGGAAGGGAAGCGGCAGCTTACCCCTTCGTGGCGCAAATCAATCTGGACTCCTGTACGAGAAGTATAGCGCTCTAAGTACCACGTGAGGGCAGGCATGAGCCCCTTATCATCAAGGAGGGCGGGGCGAAGATCAAGCGAGAGGGCACGAACCCGTCCCATCAGATCAGTGATTGTCGTCTGGGCGCTATCGAGGATCGGCGCAAGAGACGCGGGTGCATGTGCTGCGGCAACGGCAAGGGTTAGTTTGAGACCCGTGAGAACCTGGCCTACCTCATCGTGCAACTCGCGCGCAATGTGACGTCGTTCGCGCTCGTGGGCTTCCAGCAAACGGCGGGAAAGGTGCTTAAGCTGTTCCGCCGACGCCCGTAGTTCGGCCTCGGCTTGGGTGCGTTCCGTAATATCGCGGACGATCCCCTCAAGCGTCAGCGGGTTCCCCACCTCATCGGTGACCTGCCAACTGTACAACTCCGCACAGCGAGGCGTCCCATCCTTGTGATGCCAATGCAGGATAATAGGTCTCGCCGGGATTTCACTGGGGGTAAAAACAGAATGGACAATACACTCATCAAAGGGAGTGAGCAAGCGCACGGTGAGTTCCGGGTCGTTGTAGAAGACTTCGCGGGGGTAGCCCGTTAACTGCTCAATAATGGGGCTGATGTACTCCAGCGTAATGGTCGGCGCGAGCCGATAGCGGAAGATCATATCGTGGGCATACTCGGCAAGCAGGTGCAACCGCGTCTCATTTTCATGCAGAGACGCTTCTGCCTGCTTTCGTGCCGTAATATCACGATTGATCACAATCACGCCGATGACCAGATCCTCGTCGTTGGTAAACGTACGCATGGACGAATCAATGACGATCTCGCGATGATCACGGGTGTGCTGCACTATCTCACCACGCCACATCCCCGTGGTTGTGACGGCGTGCATCTGCGTCGTTGCGTTCGAGCCATTAACGTAGCGAAGAACAGGGATAACTTCTAATATCGAGCGCCCGATCACTTCAGTATGTGACCATCCGTAAATCTGTTCAGCCGCCCGATTCCAATGCTGAATCTGCATAGTCATGTCAATAACAAAAATGGCGTCGTTCACCGCATCGAACGCATGCGCCGTCGCAGCAGATAGCTGGGAGCTGAAAAACTGATCGTCTGTATTGTTTGCGTTCATAAGAAGTATAGCGTTTTATTGCGTTGTGTTGCGTCTTATGGTACAATTGTGCGATGAAACTCAGCGAGTATGCACAAAAGGTTGGGGTTCGTTACGAAACGGCATGGCGCTGGTTTAAGGCGGGCACGCTTCGCGGGCACCAACTTCCCACGGGCACCATCATCATCACCGAGGATGAAC